>JAEEGL012848845.1_pt1 | contig 59117 bp, 79 predicted proteins | sample 9134231 | NCBI WGS metagenome assembly JAEEGL01 (sample SAMN16246548, study PRJNA631951) | gut metagenome | biome: gut microbiome; feature: rumen; material: fiber-attached | host: Bos | place: Iran: Karaj | collected 2018-10
AATGAGATATTCTGCATTTCTGATGAGTCTCCAAGATATTCAGAGACTGCTTTAGAGATACATGATGTTTTGTCTAATTTAGTACAGAAGATAGAAGTCATGCTGTACACACCAAAAGGGAGTCTTCTCTGTCAGCCAGACTTTGGTGTTGATTTAGAGAAATATGTGTTTGAGACAAATGTGAGTGCAGACTACATCAAGAATGAAATCATGATGCAGTTGTGGAAATATGTCCTTTCAACAGAAGACTCTCAATTCAATGTCACGTGTGATGTCAATTTCTATGAACGCACGAGAGAAAGCTCTTTCATGTGTGTTGTTGACATCTATGTCAGTGACTACCCAATCACATCATACGTGTTTTAAAAATGACTGACAAATTCAAAATAGAAGAAAAAATAAAAACTTCTAAAAGAGAGAACAGGTCTCCTGTACTGTATTTCAATGAACTTCTCATACAATGCCCAGTTGAAAGACATTTTCTTCTACCAGGAAAACTCTATGTGTTCAAGTACAAGACAGACAAGAAAAAAATATATGATGGGAAACCTTATATAATGTCTCTAGGCCAAGACAAAGAAAAACCCTATCTTTTCTATGGGATAGACATGCACCACATGCCTTACCAGATAAGACTCCAGTTCTTCATATATATTTACGATATATTCTATGATATAATTTATAAAGAGTCAAATAATTTCCCATTAGTTGAAGATGCAGTCAAACAAGCAAGCCTTCCACAAATGACAGGAGACAATGTCTCACACATGAGATTCAATTTGAAACCATCTATACACAGATACAGCATAGAGCACATGTCAGACTGCAAATTGATAAACTACAACCTCATCCACTATATGCTTCAAGATGAGACTGACTACTTCAGAAACGGCTCAATCATACAAGCTCAAAATGAATTCTTGACAGCAAACACTAAATCTAAATAAAGAAGCATCATAGATGACACCAGAGACACTTTTATATTCATTGCAATAAGTTATATGACATTGTCATAAAGTGTCTCTATCATCACTAAAATGATTTTTATATAAAATGGAAGAACCAACGAAAACAAAGAAATTCAACCCTGTTGCAGAAATCATATTCATGATACTTGCTTTTGGGTGTGTCATATGCTTTACATATTTTGCTTGTCTTTTTGTTGTTGCGACATTGATTGCAGCAGTTGTGTTTGGAATCATATATGGTGTGTGCCACACCGTGTTAGAGTTTGTGAGGATTTTGAAAAACAAAGACAAGCAAAAGAAAAAAGAACCGTGTTTGCCTAGTTGAGATTTTTTTGTCTCATCTCATTCTCAAACTCTTTCACTTTGTCATTTTTTGTTTTGTTGAATAAATAATCTATTCTTGTGTTTTCGAGTGGGCTGCCAACAAAAATATTTGATATGTCAGTGTCTTTTGTTATGTAGTTTGCCCAATTTGAAATGTCATAAGAGAAACTGTTATGTCTGAACATCTCACTCATGTTATGGATGCTGTCTAATTTCCATTTAGAAAGGTTTCCTTTAAAGATTTTGTTGAAACTGAACATTGCATGCGCATTCATGAGTTTCCTCACATCCCAAGAAGATATGTCTTGATTGAAACTTGAGATATAGAACATGCCTTCTGCACATTTGAGTCTTGAAGTGTCCCATTCTGAGATATCGCTATTGAATGCAGAATCAGCAAACATGTAATCCATGTCTATGACAGAGGAGACATCCCATTTAGAGATGTCTCCATTGAAAGTGCTTCTGCAAAACATGTGAGACATGTACAAAACATTTGAAACATCCCATTCTGAAATGTCAGGAGACTTGCCCTCTGGAAATTTGTTGAAAAAGAAAAGGTAGTTCATGTTTGTCACATCAGAAACATCGATATGATTCAAAGAACAACCATTTCCAAGTCTAGAAATCTCATCAGAAATAATCCTACATATTGTAGAATTTTTTGCATGTATAGTCTTGTATATCCCTATGACAAAATTAGAATGGGTGAAACTCATATTCTATTCCCAATTGTAGTTGTCATCATCATATGCTTCATCTACAAATGAGCAATCATTCTCTGACACATAGTCATTCACGATGCTCTTTGCTGCTTCTAATGTATCTGGGTCAACGTAGTACCCATCACGATTCAAGTCAAGAATGAATTTTGCACAAATAACTGCTTCTTGTTCCATAATTATCTTTTTTCTATGTTTATCAAAGTGTTAGTGAAAGCTTCAAGACTTGAATAGCGAGTGAATGTCTCGCATTTACAAGTCTTCAACACATCACTAATGTCGTGCCTGTTATATGGCATGTCTATCAATATGCCATGCTTGCATCTACAGTTGATGAATTTGTCTGGATTGTCATCAATGAAATAGTCTAATCCTGTCACAATTGATTTGTCTGTGACAAAACACAACTGGTCTGTCTTGAAACCATTCTTGTACAGCCAATTCAATGTGTATAGAATATTGTCATACCCGTGCTGTGATGTCACTATATAGACTGTCCCAATCTCAGACAAAAGATTGAAAGCATTCAATGCTCCTGGGACTGGAAGTGAATTGCCCAAAAGGACCTTTGCATTCTCTCCACTGAAAAAGAATTTGCCTGCATCCGGTATGTCTGGGAACATGTCTTGCACATCGTAGTAGATAAAATCTTTTCTCTGTAAGTTTGCATTGAATTTCAAATTGTAGAGTCTAAGGATGTTCCCTATCAAATCTCTTAAGACTCCATCAACATCTATTCCAAATTTCAATTTCATTTTTTGTCTTGCTCTTGTTGTTCCTCTGCTTTGGGTTCTTCAACAATTTCTGGTTTCAAAATGCTCAATGCTTGAAAAATCAAAGAAGAGTCTCTAAGTGAATAAATTCCGTGTTGTTGTCCCATGACAACTGCTTGTGCTAATACGTCAATTGCTGTTTTTTCGTCCATGTTATTGTTTTTTTGTTTGTTTGTAAACCGTGTTTATGTATTCTGATGCAATGTTTATTCCTGCTTTGAATGCATGTTTCACATTTATACTTGCATCTGCAATGGTATAACTTGCAGGTGTGTTTTCAAATATGAGGTTTCCTGTCTCAAATGTCCATTTCCCTGTACTAGTGCGCACATCAATCCTCCATACAGAAAGACCATCTGTCAAAGAACTTGTGATTTTGAATGTATGGCCTTGACATTCCCATATACCAATATAATAAGGTTTTTCACCGTCTGTAGAAAATTTTTCAAAAAGCTTTTCCATGTATCCCAACAAAATTATTTGATATATTTATTCAATGAATTTGTGAAATAATTGTCTTCTCTCAAATCAGTTTTTCTTTCTTTTTCTGAAACACTCTCATATATCTCTATCATTTTTTCTCTTGGCATAGAATGGTTGTCTCTCAAATATTTACAAGACTTCACAAACATAGAGTGCCATTCTCCATTTGACAAAATGTTTTTCACAATATCTAATGCATTATTCAAAAAACTATGTATCAAATGATTGGTTTTCTCTAACTCTTTTTCAGAGTCATGTATTATCCCACCACCATCAGTTGAATTCGGATCGCACAAATAAGTGGTCACTCCTATATTGTTATTGTTAAAATTCTTGAAAACATGAGCCATGCCAAAGTCTCTCACAATTCTAGATGCGGTGATTGTCGCATTTCTCAAATCAGAAGAAGCTCCACTAGTGAGGTTGTCTTCTCCAAACACTAGAAGTTCTGCTGCATATCCTGCTAAATCAATGCATATCTCATTCATCACGTCTTGGAATGTCATGTAGTTCTCTTTGTCTTCTGTGTCTGGCATCATGAACCCATTTGCATTGCTTGCTGCTGTGACTGACACCAGTTTAGCTGGCATCTTGCCCGTCAGTTTTGAATATATCACAAAATGGCCACTTTCATGCACTGCAGTCAAGACTTGTTGTTCTTTCTTCACATTAGTCCTCAAATTGTCTACTCTTAGATTTTGTTTGAATGTCATCTCAAAAGAGTCTCCATGGACTGGCATGCATTTAGTTTTCACAGAATCGTTTTCTGCTTCAAAATATATATCAGATATATCATACATTTTCCTGTTTATACATTCTGTCACAATATTTGCCAATTTTGTCTTTGCAATTTCAAACACTGATGTGAATATTGGGCGAGTTCCTTGAGTTGGGAACACTCCATCATTATATATCATTTGCTTTATAGACTTATCAAAATATAGATTTATTCCCATCTCATTTTTAACTTGTCTAGAATAGTTCTCTAATTGAGAATTTATTATGTCTTCAAAGTTTTTCTTTGAGAATGATGGGTAAAGAATCTGTATACTGCCGAGTCTTGCAATCTGCTCATTTCTGAACCTTTCTTGAAGAGCTTCACGTATGTCAATTGCTGTGAGTTTTTCTGTTAATGCTCTGAACTGGTCTGGGTCCATATCAGGATTCACATCATAACTCATAGTGTAAGCTTCATCAATATTTCCCATTACAAACACTAATGACTTGCTGTAGTCTGACACAAACCCTTTGCTCACTACTTTGTTTATTTTTGACACATAGTTGAAAAGGTCATTGAAATCCATTTTGAGTAACACATTTGTGAAATACTCTTCATATGTATAGTCATGCTCTGCTGCTGAATAACTACAATCATACAACAATCCTGTTATCTCACATGATGCAAAAAAATCTGGATTGTTCACTATACTGTTCTCTGAATTCTCACACCAATATCTTACTGGTATCAATTCTTTGTATACTTCATTTGGTTCAAAATTCACATTGAACAAAGAATGCACTTCTGCTTTTTGCTCAACTGTCATTTCATTGATGCATTTTTCAGCATTAATCCATTTTCCATTTTCAACAACAATGCCATATGTGTCAAGCATTGTCATTGCAGAGATGACTCTTTTTAAAGAACGCTTTGTATATTGTGCAGGTTCTCTATATAGTTTTCCAGTGTCTATGATTTCCCAAATAGTTTTGAGTGATGTTTTTGCTTCTTTCTCTTTCCCATTAGAATCTATTGATGCAGCAAATTGGAACTCGTCAAACACAAACACTGCTTTGCTCTTTTTATAGCCGAGTAGTCTATTGAAATTTTCTTCAATTTCGGTTGAGTTCTCTTCACCAAGTTTTGCAAGATTGTAATATACTAAATCATTCCTTAGATCAAGCAAATCACAAATGCGGTTCACAAGACTAGTTTTGCCACAGCCAGTCATTCCCCAAAGGTTTATCACTAAGGGTCTTTCATTCAAATTAGTGAACATATACCAAGATTTGATATTGCACATCACTTGGTCTATCACATTGTCAATGCCTATGAACTCTTCCTTTAGAGTCTTTATGCAAAAGTCTATTTTTTTCTCTTTTTCTATTATATTTTTATTATTCATGAAAATCACCATTTGATTGTTGGGAAAACATCATTTTGTTGTTCATAGTCAAACCACAAAAAAGCAAACACATTGTTTTTGTCTTCAACAGCATTCAACATCATATCTATAGACATTTTTCTAGTTTCACAAACATATTTCAAATGTACAATCCCGTAATCCTCATATCCATCAATGCCAACATCTTCCATCCTTTTGTCTGCATTGTTCAAAGCTTCAATGCGTTTGCTGTTCAATTCATGTGGAGTCATGTCTGACTTTGTGCTAATAGTATTCACCATATAAGCTCTGAACTTCTCTCTTCTGACAAGCACACTGTATCTCACTTCTGTGAATGGGAAAAATTCATTTTTCATTATAGAGGAAACCTCATTCATGATTTGTCTTATCCTGTATGACTCATACTCTAAAGATGGATTATAAATATACCCAAATCCACCATGACGAGTCATTGCTTTTGCTTCTTCTAATATTTTCTCTTTTTCCATAAAAACAGATTCATATTGAAAATAATAAAAACAAAATAGATTTTTATAGCATCACAGAGTCTGGGATTTTGTTTCCCGTACGTTGCTCATAATCTTTGATGATTTTTAATCTATATTCATCATAGTCTTTGTCTGAAAATGTCATTTGCTTGAATGTCTCTGCTATGTCTTTTCTAGGCTCTCTCACAACAATGTCTTTCACATTGTATGCATTGAAGTTTTTTATGTAAAAGCACAAGTCTTCAAAATACTTTGTAGAAGTGAGACCATCTCTGTCCCATACAACAACCGGTTTGTTCATGCAAATATACTCATATATTCTTGTGCAGTTGTTTGTGCATGCACTGTCATAATGTGGCCCATCTATCCCAAACTTGCATTCATTCTTTGCTTGGAACTTGACGTCAGAGTTTGATGTGTTTGTGATATTCAAGCTCACTCTTTCAGGATATGTGTAAAATTGGCCATCTATGTTTATGATAGGGTCCAAGGTCAAATTGTAAATCATTACCAATCTAGTGTTTGTGTCAAAAACACCTTCCATTTGTATTTCAAACTTGCTAGGGACATCTTTTTTGTATTTGTCAAACCAAGTTGTGTATCTCAAAGGTCTGAATCTGAACTTGTCTTGCTCACCATGAAATTTGTAATATTCAAAATTCTCAATTTGGAAATCCCATATCTCACTTGTGAAATTTCTCATCATTATATTGTAGTTTTCTGTCCAATATTCTGAACAAAACTCTAAATGCCCATTTTCCATCACAGGTGCTTTGTGCTCTAAATTGACCATCACTATCTTCTTGTTAGTAGATTGAGCTATGTTTTCAAGGTCTTGTATGCCAGAATTTATGCAAAATATTTTGTCACGATGACTGTCATAATGCTCAATGTATTGAAAAGCAATGCTCTCTATCCAGTTAGATGCATAATAAAGCATATTGCCATTTGGCATCAAAATTTTTTCCATGTCTATTTCAAAAAAAGTGGTTTTATAAATTTGTTATATGATTTCAAAACTTTCAATTTCTCATTCATGAATTTCAAAAAGACTTCTGTCCCTTCTTTCTCTAGTTCTTTGTCCATGGCTTTGCATATATCCATTGTCCCACCAATGCGCATGTTGTCATCTCCGATCATCATGCATTGTATGTAGCAGGGCTTCAAAAGATACACAATCCCATCTAATGCATATGGTATTTTGAAACATATTGAGTCTTCTACAATGCTTGAAGTGTCAAACCCGCCAATCTTGTCTAGAAAAGGTTTTTTCTTGAACACATAGGGATGCTGCACATGACCAAGAAATGAATATCCATTCTCATTCAATGTAGTTATAGTGTCAAATGAAAATTCCATCCCACCAATGTTCTTTATCTTCAATGAGCTGTTGCATCTCAAAATTTTGTATTCATGAAAATCATCACTCAAATAATATTTCTCAAACTCAGCAAAGTCTTCATTGTCTGTCCTTAACAAATCGATTTTGTCTTTGTATTTCTGGTTTATCCATGTCAAATGAGAATCTGAATATACAAACATCCCATCAGACATTTTTTGTCCCACACCTTGCTGCAGCATGCCAGTGATGAACTCACATTTGGGCACAGTCTTTGAGACTGTATATACATCATCTAGAAACCCATCATATATGAAGTCGTCAAAGTCAAGAAGAAACACGAAATCATCATCTTTGCATGTAGTCAATTCTACACATCTATTTTTCAATTTGCCAATCCTTTTTTGTTTTAAAGTTATGCCAGAAAAAGGTTCCCAAACACAATTCACTTTTTGTTTGCATTCTAGAAAAGGCTCGCCTTGTTCAGAGTCAAAAAATTCTTCTATATATCTTTTCACACAACCATCTTGAGAGTTGTCTAAAATGACCCACTCCCAATCTTTGAATGACTGTGAAAAGATGTTTATCAGTCTAGCATTGTGCCATGGAAGGACTGTTGGTGCAGGTGTTATTATACTTATCATTGTATACTGAGTTTAGCAAGATAGATTAAATTTTGTGTTTGAACACTGTCTAGCATTTGTTGAGTTGAGCCATAAAGCCCCCAAGACACAAACTTTGCATTGCCTTTTGCATTGATAAGATTGTCTCTGTCTATGGGCTCTATCATGAACAACAAAGCTTCAAAATTTTTTGTCAATTTCAAATTTGCTACATATGATGCATTTATACAAAAATCTTCTTCATCTAAAATAACAAATTGATTGATGAACAACAAATCATATCTTTTCAAAGACACTAAGACAAACAACCCTTTTTGACCAATAGAGTCTTCAACAACAAATGGGAATGCATTGAACTCTGTTGTTGTGTCCATTGGCAAATTTTTTGAATAATATGTCTTGCAATCATTTATGAATGATGTGTCAATGACAAGCCATTCTGGCAAAAATCGTTCTACATATGTGTTGTCATTTCCAGAAGAGCTGTTTGTCACATTTGGATCATTTGTCTTACAGCTTTGGCTGCATGCACTTAAAGACAAGCACATGAAAATAATCGAAAGATAGAATTTTGTTTTTCTCATTGTTTTTGATGTATTGCTAAATGTGTGTACTTGTTTACCCAATATTTGTGTACTGTATAGCCATGTTCTTTTAAGAAATTGAATATGTTGTCATATAATTCTTGTTGCATGCCAAATACGCCTACATCAAAACATTCAAACACTATAGGTGGATAGTCATTGCTGATGATGGTATGTTCAGCACCTAGCAGAACTTCGTATTCATGCATTTCAACATCTATCTTTATTAGTCCAATGTTTTTGAGATTGAAAGAATCAAGAGTCTTTGACATCAATCTTGGAGTGTTCTCATCATACACAACAGAGTTGAATCCATTGAAAGGTATCTCTTTCTCTTCACTAGAGAGCAGACATTCAAAAACATCAAGACTGTCTAATTTGTCATGCATCAAAGCATTCACTCTAAGCATTGCCGCACTTTCTTTGTTTGGCTCAAATGCATATGAATGAGCAAAATGAGTAAGCCAACAATATTCTCCTAAATCTGCTCCAATGTCTACTATTGATTTGCTGAAGTCAAAATACCCATCTTCATTCAAACAAATCCTAGTTATCCCGTCTATTTCAAGGCAATAAGGTATTGGATAATTTGGATAGTTACTTTTTAAATGATATATGTCATCATCTCTCAAAAGAATAGACAATTCAGGAATATCAACAGGATATTCATTGTAATTTTTATAATAAAGTTTCATTTCACAAGTTCATTTAGTTTTTCTAATGTTTGAAGTCCTACTCTACTGTCTACAAGTTCTCCATTCTTTAAATAAGCAATGAATGGTAGATTGCATACGCCAAACATTTCGGCAATCTCTTCATTGTCTTCAACATTGCATTTGCCCACAGCAATGTCATTATGCTCTTCTGCAAAAGAGTCAATTGTTGAAGACATTGCTCTGCAAGGGCCACACCATGTAGCATGGAAGTCTATCAAAACTTTCTCATTCTCTGAAATGAATGAATTGAAATTCTCATTTGTTATTTCTGTTACTTTCATAATTATATTTTTATTTGATTACCATTCTTCATACTCACTGACAAAAATTATAGTTTTGTCTGTTAGACAATTTTTCAAGAATCTTTTGAACAATTCTTCATTGTTGAGCACCTCAATCACTTTGTTCTCTACCCTATAATATGATTCGTCATCAATGATATTCACTTCATCTCCTAAAACCATTTGCATAACTGAATACAAAGTCTCTCCACTACTTTCATCAAGCCAAAGATATTCTAATGGTTCAATGTCTGTCCAACCTTTCCAAAGGAAATCTATGTCATATATTTCTTTTAAAACATCTCTAATGTATCCGTACACTGACAAGTCAAACAATTCAAAGCTTTCACTTTTGATGTGTTTGTAAGGAGAAAGCCTCTCTGTTACTCTGTCACAAACAAATGAGTTCAATAACCCTATGATGATTGCTAGTTTGCTGCCAGAAGACAAAATGTCTTTCTTGTACAAAAGCTCAACATCAAACAAAGGTTGTGACTCATAGACAAGTTGTTTACTCTTGAAATCATCTAATTCCCAATTCATGTAATCTGATCTTCTTTGGACAGTCAATGTGTGAGAACTTGATGAGTTTGTCTCAAACACACTTTTTCTTATTTGTTTTTTCATATCTTTATGTTTTATAAAATTGGCCAATCTGTAACAATCAAAGTGATTGAGTCTTTTATCTCTGTTATGTCTAAAAATGACAATGCTTCTATGAATGCTTCATACAATTCTTTGTTTTCCAAATCTTGGCACATTCCTTCTATCAAATTGAACAAGTCTGTGATTGTCTCTGTCATGAACACATTGCGTTTTGACATGACATTGTTGTCAAAACCAGTAGTCCGTATGACATACTTGTTCAACTCATCAACCATCAATTGGCTGCAATGGTCTCTCAATTTAACTGACACTGTGTTGATAGAGATGTCTGGCAATCTCAAAGTTGTGATAGATTTTTCTCTCATTGGTCTTGAATCTTTTTCAAGGTGGATAGTCAACTCAAAATACACAACATTCTTGAACAAACCATATAAAATCAATATCTCTGGTGAAGAATATTTCTCAACAAGTTTGTTGTAGTAGAATTCTATGCCTTTTGTGATGTCAAATGACTTTGCAAATTCTGACATGTATTCACTCATGCCATACTTTGTGTCTATGCATTTCAGTATAGTGTTGTATGAGATTTCAAGTTTTAAAGTTCCATCTTCTGACAAGTCATGACTTTCATTTATTTCAGAATCAATCATCTTCACAAATGTGTTGTCAGTTTCATATGATGCTGGGTACAAGTCAACTGACACTCCAACAACGCTGAGCATCATCTTTGAGACATCTTCTTTTGAGAAACCCTTGCTCATTGATTCTTTTTGTTTATATTGATTGCAAATATTGCTGATATTGTTGTCATGAATATCACACATACCCAATAAGCTTGTGAATATCTCATGCAAGAGAACCCAGTCAGTTGAACAATTATCTTGTTCCAACCAAGCCAAATAGGGATTGCCCACACAAAAGCTCGTATGAAGCACAACAAAACTCGCATGTATATCATGCTTAACAAAATCAAAATGTTTGTTATCAAATCTTTAATCCCGTTCATCTTTTTCTTCTTTTTCTCTAAAGTTGTTTGTTATATATTTCAATTCTTCAATGACATTGTCTTGGTCTAAAGCAAGTATCTCATTGAACTCTCTTTCTCCACATTCGTGCCTTTCACACCATATGTCAATAGACTCTTTTGGTATCTTTGCTATTGGAGAATCTGATTTCTTGTTTTTTGAAGTCTTTGTGTATATAAAACTAGGCACTGAATCACCATAGAATCTTCTAGCAACAGAATGCCAAGTCTCTGCTACACCCAACCCATTAGTCTTCACCACGTTCAATTGGTTTGCATTGAATGGGTATTTTATAGACATGAATCTGTTAAGCATGAATTGAAATTTTGATTTCTCATAAGATGACAAATTATTCCATGCTTTCTCATTACTCTTTTTGAACAATATCTTTATAAAATCAAACAATTCCATTAAAACAAAGATTTTTCAGGTTTTTTTATGAATGACATGTCTGAATCATCTACTCCTTTAAACACATTCTCTGTTCTCTTCACTACAAAATCATCATTTCTTGAAACATTAGAATAGTTGATTCTCTTCATTGACTTTGCAAGTGCTCTTATGTTTTCTAACATGTTGTTTGAGACCCCTTCCGGAATGACTTGTTTTGACAGCACCATATACTTTATGTTTCTTTTTATTGCAGAAAGCACGTCATCATGAGTTGAATTTGGTATCACCTCAACACAAGCATTTGCTAAAACCTCTAATGTGTCTTCAGTGTAAAGGTATTCAGGATTGAGTGAACCGGTTTTCTCAACAAACTTTTCTAATATCTTCTCTGCTTTTGCTTCTGTGACATTGTATGTCCTTCCATTTTTCTCATAAGTATATATTGAAGATATATTGTCAGACTTGTCACCAACAAGGATTTTGCTGAATATGAACTTCACCGAGTCTATCTCTATCTTATCAAGTTTTCTTTTTCTTATGCTTTGCTCTAAATTTGCAAACCGATCATATATGTCAACACTTGAACTCCCTTTTATGAAAGACTCCATGAATGACTCACTCTCATTGTGCACAAGTTTGTCAAAATCTATAGGGACATATATTTTCTTAGTGACATCTGACCAAAGCAAAGTATCTGTTCCAGATGAGTGGGTTGACACTAATTGCAACATGTCTCTGTCACTTGAATATATGATTACCGGAATGTTTTTGCTGTTCAAAAGTGTGCTCCACATGAATATCAAGTCATCCGCTTCTGCTTGTTTTGTCTTAGAAAGAACTATATTGTATTTTTCTATGTCTTTCACAAACTTTTCTATGCAATTGTCAAAACCATTCCAGTCTATGCTCTCATCTTGTTTCCGAGTCCCTTTGTAGTCTACAAGTTTCAAGTCATTTCTCCAAGAACGAGAATCTAATGTAAGTATGCATCTGTCTACCAACGGTTCCATCTCACGAAGGACTGCATTGATGTTTTGTGAAAGTTTAGACACAAACAAATCACAAGACTCATTGTCTGACAAAAGTTTCTCATTTTTCTTTTGTGGAAGGACATATAATGACCTGAACAAAAAATTGTGACCATCTATGAGTAAAGTATACTTCATATTTTTAGTTTTTTACAATAAAAAAATAATAAAAACACTATGAAATTTTATTATTTCTTTTTTAGAAAAAAATATTTTATCATGGACATTTATTATAAAGAGTATTTAGAGTATCCTGTGAAAATACCAGGAAATGCATTTGTGACCGACAAAGAAGGCCTTGAACCAATAAAAGCAACACCAGGATTCCCAATACCTTATTGCTGGGAAATCCAAATTATCCACAAGATTGCATTCAACGAAGAAAAGATATTTGACTTTAGCAAAGGGATGATTGACATTGGTGCTGGGTTTGGTGAATACAGTTGGCTTTTGCCATTCAAGTTCTCTCATGCATTTGAGCCGTGCAGACAAGCATTGTACCTCATGCACACAAATCTAGTCATGCATGAGAAAATCTACCACACAACAACATATGAAGTAGGGTTGAGTGACAGAGACGAAATTGTCTTGTTTGATGGGTTCAGCACGGATTCTGGAAATGCAGAGAACTACAATTCAGAAAAAGCAACTCCATTGAAAGTGACAACTTTAGACTCATACAATTTTGACAATATTGGGTTCATAAAGATTGATATTGAAGGGATGGAAGAGAAAGCCCTTCGTGGTGGAATAAACACAATAAAGAACAATGAATACCCACCAATATTGTTTGAGTGTTGGCCAATTGGGTACAATACGATGACAAAAGAAAAACATGACTCATTGTATGGGTTTCTAAATGACTTAGGGTATACGATATATGATAATTGGGGAGACTATGAAACCCATTTAGCTATCCACGAATAAACAAAAAAATCCGGATTTCCGGATTTTTTTATCTCAAAATTTTAGCAATGTTGTCTATTTGATGATATAGATTTTTCTGGAAACTGTTTTCTGGGTCACTGAATTTGTTGCCTTTAGTTTTTGGAAGTTTCCCATTATTGCTTTCTTTTGTTTTGTTAGGGTCTTTCACACCACCAGGAACAGTCATAGGGTCTCTTGTGCCCTTTTGTTTGTTCAGTGTCTCAATGGTTTTCTTTATTTCTGGTGGAAGGTCATCTATTTCTGCAAGAAATGGCGTGTGCATGAATCTCCCTTTTCCTGCATTGAATATTGCTTCAATCCCAGCAGCATCTCTTGGCTTGCCATGAGAAATCTTGCAAGTGAATGCAACATTTACTGGAAAATCATCAAAACCAAGTCCTTCACCCATTTGCATCTCCATATCAGTGCAAGTCATGTTCCCCATCATTGCAATAGGGTTCAGCGGGTTTCCAATTGTTACATGCCAATAACCTGTTGGCTCATCATTCAAAAGAGCATTTGCTGGTTGGGTGAAGCCCAATTTACCAAGATTTCCATTTATAAGACTTCCTATCATATTTTGCAATCCACCTGTAAAAATTGTCTTTGCCAAAGCTAACCAGTCATCCAAATCTTTTGGCCATCCACCACCATTCATTGAGCTCACTTGGTTTGTCACATGGTCAACCAAGCTCTTTGCATATCCAGCATAGTCGCCCCTAGCAAAAGCTTTCAAGTCACCTGGTTGTTTCCCATAGCCACCACCATTACCATAATATCTTGTTGCACCACCCCAAAAAGTGCCACTATTTGTTGCCATAGTAATCATGTTCCCTATGATGTCAAGCATTGCAATTTTAGGGTTCACATATTGAAGCGATTTCAACTCATATTCAAACTTAAGGTTGAAGTCTTGTGAAAAATTCAACCCTTGGTCACGAATCTTTGTCTTCATTATGACATCAACTGGTCCTTGAGTGTATTTTGTGTATTTTGCCCAAGGGTCTACGTTTGCTGCTTGGTTTGCTATGACCGTCTGTGCGGGCGTAAGGTTAGTGCTTGCTAAGAAATTCACTCCAGACATTGCAAAACCGGCTTTGAATGCTGTCCCAGGATTCCAATTCCCATTTCCACCAGCTTGGACTGCATCATGCCACTTTGAACCAACTCCAAACCCAGTTGCTCCAGGAGTTCCAGAACTTATTATCTGTATCTCAGAAGTCTTTTCTGTGAAATTCATTCCCCATGTGAATTTCAATATGTCTTCCATTTTGTTTCCTGCAATTTCTGACATATATGTTGTTGCAGTTGCCATAGGAATCAATGCTCCACGTTGATACATCTCTTTATGGATTTCTTCTGGATAAGCAAGAGTGAATGGTGCATCAGTGCAGGGCATCCCATATCTGCGCAAAGTTATCAAATAGTTTGGTGGAATCATCCTAAAGTATTTATTGTAGATGAAATCCTGTATACGATATCTCGCAGCATCAATGTCTTTATATGCATCTATGATATTTGCATATGTTGGTTCAGCCATAGACCAAAGTTCTCCTGAACGAGCCAATGATGTGTCAAAATATCTGTTTATCAATTGATGGTCATTACTGTACATCATTCCATTCATGCCGGAATAATCAAGCATTTGCCAACGAGAAAACTGGCTAAATGGAGCAGTCACATTATAAGTCTTTATGTCATATCCTGCAGGACTTATTGTCTCATTTGTATTTGCATCAACTTCACTTGGTTGGAATTCTACTATTCCAGCCTCATATTGCACATTGCCATTTTCATCTTTTCCAGCTTCAGTCAATTTCCAAGACCATAGAGGGGCAGATGTCCCTGAAACTTCCCACACATTTGAATATGGGTTGAACATGTCTTGGAAACTATTTGAAATGTCACTCATAAATATTGCAAACCATTTATTATAAATATATTATTCTTTTTATTCATAAAATTTTATTTATAAATATAAAAATAATTTAAATATTTATAATATGAGATTTGTAACAGCTAAAGAAGCAAGAGCTTATTTTAAAATTAATCCAACTACATTAAAGGCTTGGAAAGATTCTGGAAAAATAAATGTCAAAGTTTTTTCTCAGAAAAAAATATTATATGATATAGATTCATTAGAAAATCAAAAAAATCTAAATCGTAAAAATGTAATATATGCTAGAGTTTCTAATACAAAACAATATGATGATTTGCAAAAACAAATAGAATTAATTAAAAACTATTGTATTTCACATGGAATTGAAATTTCATGTATTTATTCAGACATCGCATCAGGAATGAATGAAAACCGTAAAAATTTCAATATATTGCTTGATGATATTTTAAATGGAAATATAGACAAAGTATATATAACATTTAAAGATAGATTGACACGTTTCGGATTTGATTACTTTAAACAAATATTTTCAAAGTTCAATACTGAAATTGTTGTTATTGATGAATTTGAAAATTCAAATCAAACATTTCAAGATGAACTTACAAATGATTTGATATCTATCATTCATCATTATTCTATGAAGCTTTATTCAAATAGAAGAAAAAAATTCAAAGAAATAGAAAAACTATTAAAATAAATTTTTTATAAATATAAAAAGAATATAAAGAATAGTGCAGACAATAAAACTGAAATATCATACATCTAAAGAAAATCTGAAAGTCATTTCAGATTTTCAAAGACAATATTCATCTTGTCTGCATTACCTATACAACAGATTGACAGATAATAAATCATTAACTGAAAAAGAATTAAGAACACATCAAAAAGACTTGAACAATATAGATTTAATCAAATCATATCTTTTTCAGTGTGCAATAAAAGAAGCTAAGCAAATTATTGAATCTAATGATAAGTCAATCATCTTTGGAGGCAAGAAACTCTTCTTCAGACGTATGAAGAATTTGATTTCTAAAGATGAATATAAAAACAAAAGATTCAACTCAATCTACATCATTGGTGAAAAACTAAAACATTCAAATAGACTCGTTCAGATAAATCAAGACTTGAACACATTAATATTCAAACCATCTAAAGATTATCACATTGAATTGCAATTAGTTGGAGTTAAAAACAGAAAGTCAATCTTAGAAAAACTATATTTTTGCCAACTAAACAATTCAATTCCAATCACTTATAAAATAAGCCAAGAATATGTATACATATCATTTGATGAAACTGTATTGGCTTTAAATGATTGCATGTCGGTCAAAAACAGAGTATTCGCAATCGATTTGAATCCAAATTATATTGGTTGGTCTATAACTGATTGGAAATCTTCAAGTGAATTTAATATAGTAAAATCTGGCATTTATTCAATCAAAGACTTGAATGATTATGATTTCTCTTTAAAACATTTAGGTTGTTCAAATGATTCAAAGCAAAGAAGATATGTTTCAAACAAAAGAAGACATGAAAGCTTTCAAATATCAAAGAATTTGATTGACATTGCAAGATACTATAGATGTGAATTATTCGGGATTGAAGATTTGAATATTAAGTCAAATAACAAAGAAAAAGGTTCAAGATTCAACAGGCTTTGCAACAATATCTGGAATAGAAATGCTTTGGTGAATAATCTTTCTAAAAGATGCAATATCTTTGGAATCAAAATGTTGAAGGTCAAAGCAAACTATTCAAGCTTTGTTGGCAATTTGTTATTCAGAAATCTTGAAATGCCAGACATGGTGCTTGCAAGTATCGAGATTGGACGTAGAGCTTTTGAATTCAATTTGCAATATATCAAAAAAGAAAAAGAAATACAACATAATATAATTGTTCCAAGGATTTCAGACTTTAAAGATTTGGTTTCCAAGTCGTTGGAAGAATTTGGAATCAAGGAGAAGTTTGAAAACTTGAAAGATTTGTATTATGTTTTCAAAAACCTTGGATTGAAGTACAGGGTTCCTTTAGATGAAAGTCTAAAGTTTTATAGGTTTTTCTCATTTAATAGTAAAATAAGAAGAATATTTTATTATTTTTGAATATGGAAAAATTATTTTATTTATAAATAAATATATCAATTAAATTACATAATATGGCAAATTTCAGTGTAACAATTACAGAGATTCTTGGTACAGACAGCATGAACAACTCAAGAATCACAATTAACAATAATTTTGCAACATTAGCAGCATCAATCAACACATTGGCAAACTTCATTGATCCGGCAAATGGTGGAACGGTTGGTTCAACCAATGCAACTTTTACGGGAAGCCAGCTCACCGTGACAAACGCTACAGTCACAGGTGTTCTAAAAGTTGGAAATACTGAAATAGATGGAGCAACCTTACAAGCATTGATTGACAATCTCCCAACAACAGAATAACAGGAAATCTAACCACTTAAAACTTTTATAAATGGGAAAACTTTATTTCAGATATGGCGTGATGGGAAGTGCTAAAAGCGCAACCCTGTTGACTCAAAATTTTGCATTCAAACAAGCTGGGTTTCCAGTATGTGTAATCAAACCAGCAACAGACACAAGAGATATTGGGATAATAAAATCTAGGATAGACAATTTAGAATGTGAATGCTACACAATATCTAAAACTGATAAAATATTTCCATTAATCTTGCAAGAAATAGGGATGTATTTGGATGACAAATCACTTTCAAAATGGATACTTGTAGATGAATGTCAATTCTTGACAGAAAACCAAGTCGATGAACTTAGAGAAATCACATATAATTATGACATCAATGTGATGTGTTATGGGTTAAGGACAGATTTCCAGACAAAATTCTTTGAAGGTTCAAGAAGACTTATGGAGATTGCAGACACAATTGAAGAGTTGAAATTCAGCTGCCCATTTTGTGGCAAAAAAGCAATAATCAATGCCAGATATGACAAATCTACTGGAAAAATAATCACAGAAGGTGAACAAGTATGTATTGGTGGAGATGAAACTTATGTATCAGTATGTGGGAAATGCTATAAAGAAAAACAATAACAAAAATTAAAAAAAAAAATAAAAGTCCAGATTTTTTCTGGACTTTTTTTATATTTCTAAGATTCTTCATCTTCAAATGCTCCTTCTATAAAATAGACTATGCATGGGGTTTTTCTCATGTTTTTTATTGGTCCACCATAAAAATATACTCGATGCGGGTCATAATGAAAAATAATCTTTTTTCTTTGTTTCACTATGTATTTGTCTGTCTCTAACTCTTTTATAGCTTTTATGACATCTGACTGAAGATAGTCTACTGTATGCCCCTCAACATCATCAATCATATACCATGGATAACCCAATCGATTTCTGTCTGCAACGAATACACAAGAATATGCACTTGTGCTATGGTCAAACATAATCAATCCAACAGCAATTCCAGCCAAAAACATCTTTTTAAGCTCTTCTATAGCATTGCTATTCTTTTTTTTGGGGACAAACTCAGTCATTATTTTAAAATATTCAAAATATTTATAAAAACTAACATCAAGTTGAGCTACAACTTAATCTTTTGTCATTTTTGAGTCTCATCAAAATTCTGGATTGGGATTTTCACAAAATCACGCTCTTTTTCTGGATGCAATGCATTCCAACCTTGAGCAAGTCCTGTCCAAGCATAGCTTGTGAAATAATTGAATGGGTTGTCATATTTTTCTGGATTGAAGTTTCTCCAATACCTAAGAATGTTATAAAGTGCATGACTTTTGCAGTCTTCTGCATCTTCTTTAGAATCATAGTGATTGCATCGACTGACTCTTTCTATCAAAAGCTTGCAAAGTTCAATTGCTTTTGGAGTCAATTCATCTTTCTCTAATGAGATTACCATCTCATCATAAAACTCTTTTGGATCTATGTAATTGCTACTTCTTTTTCGTCCCATGATTTAGTCTATTTGAAACCCGCTATAACCAGTGGGTGTATTATTTTGTGGAAACAATAAATCTCTGTAACTTTTCAATCGTGTTGTATGCGTTGTCCATCCTGGTTCTGCATAACACACACTATAAACTCCATGCATATATATGTCATAAAGTTCTAAATAATATGCATTGTATTCGTCAACAATGCTTTGCACTAGTTCTTTTTGTCTTTCTTTTGTAACTAGCCATACATTATTTCTGTCAACATCATATTGACTAGTGTCTACAACAGTTGGGTGCTCCCCACTCACATCATATGCAGACAAAGACATCGTGTAAGATAAATCTAATTGAGTGTGGACAGTGAACTTATTGACTGCCCAAATATCACCAAAAGTCTCACAAAGGTCAAATGGATAGAATCTATTGTAATAGAAATCCCACAACTCATCATATGAGTTGAAAGTCAAATATTGGAATTGGTTAGTCTTCTTTTTCCAGATGAAGATTTGTACACTTGAGAGTTCCATTTTGTATGTCCTCAAATGGTCAAACAAATCAATTGCAAGTTTAAGTGTAAGAGTCTCTATCATCTTGAAAAATATATATTATTTATATATTTTTAAAGTTTTGCAAAGATATAAGACTCCTTTATGCACTCATAGTTTGTGTCATTGATAGTGATTGGTGTTGATTTGCCAATCGGTTTGATAATAATGTCTCCTACTTTGAATTTACTGTTCTCTCCAACTGCGCATATTTGAGCTACTCTTTGGTATGCAACACTTGGAATTATGATTCCTGTTGAGGTGACAGTCTCTTTCAATGGAAGGTCTTTCATCAAAAGATACCCATTAATCATTTTTATCTTCTGTTTGCTCATCGTTTTTCTTTTTTTCTTCTTCTATTTTGTTTGCCGCATCATTGATTAATTTCATCAATTCACGACTGTTCTTGTTCTTCACTGTAAGAGGTTCATTCTCATCTTCTGCTTCAACTTCAACAGCAGAAGACATTTCAACGTCATTAGTCAATTGTTTAAATGAATCTTCTATGGTAGACAAATACAAATTTTTTGTTTTCAAAAGTTCCATCATAGTTTTTTGAAGATCTGTCAAGCACTTGAACAAATTTGGGTTAGTGTCTCCCTCATTTATTGAATCCATGACAACAGTTATCGCATCTTCAGTCAATTCTATTTGGTAAAGTATCTTTCCTAAAGAATTTGCATCTGCACTTGCTTTGAACTTCACATATTCAATGTTCTCAGAACTTTTAGAATACAAATCTTTTGCAGCTTGCACCAAATCTTGTGCATCTTTTTTTGCAATTTGTGTACGTTTCTCTGCTTCAGCAGCTCTCTCTTCTCTTGCTTTTTTGGCAGCTTCAGCATCCTGGGCTGTAAAAACTAATGTGTTGTCATCAACAATGTTGTCTATCAGTCCAGAACTGAAATCATCTACAAATTCATTTATTTTGTCTAAACTACTCATTTTGTGTCTTTGGTTTGAAATCAGCAACAGATATACTTGCAGCAGAAGTTGTATAAGTGTCTATTCTATTACGATTCATCAATGGACAATTTATGCAATCGTGAAATGGATTGCTGCAATGAGCCCAATCACTACAGTCATAATAATTCTTATAACTTATACTTTGGTCTTTCATTGCAAGTTCTAAAGCTTTATTGCTTGTGATAAGCATATCTATCAATTTTTCTTTTGGCAATTGTGAATATGCTTTTTTAAGGTCTTCATCAGACAAGGGTTCTACTCTCAAAAAATCATTTTCCATTTTCTATTTGTGTTTCAAGTTCATTAATCAATCTTCTTTGCCTACGCATCAGCTCATCTATTGCAGTGTTGTTCTTTTTTTCTCTTGTCTCAAGTTTTTTTCTGACATTGACAGGAATATCAATATCAAACAGTCTGAACATTTTTTTGAATGAAGAAATGTCTTCATTGTCTTTAATATATTGTTCTATTTGACGTTCAAGCTCTTCCATAGTTTTCAATTTCTAAAATTTTGTCATAAAACACTTTATGCGTCTTGTGGGTTTTTTGTATAAGATTTTCGTAATTCATCCAACAATATTTGTCTATTTCTGGCCAAGGACAATTGTCTGCCATATTTGATTTGCATTTTCTTGGGTCAATGTCACTTATATGCTCAAGTCTTAATGCAAATGCATGCACTTTTTTCACTTTAGATTGAACAACTTCTCCAAGGTCAATCAATTTGTCTTTGTATTTTGACAAATCAATTGTACTTTCTTCTTTGAATTCTCTTATTGCTGTGTCTATAAGATTCTCATATTCTTCATGCTGGCCTTTTAAAAGGCTCCAATAATTTGTTTTGTTGCCACCAGGATGACCAACAAAAAACATCAATTCGCCATTGTAATATGCATATGGTATGATTCCTGCTGATATTGTCATATTTATTTCTTTTATATAAAAATAATAAAAAAGAGGATGTTTTTTATCCTCTGAAAATACAAAAACATTGTTTTATATTAAAATTTTCATTCTTCTACGTTGTTTATCCTTACAGGAGCAATGCTTACACGAATATTCCTTCTATCTATGAATGATGAAGTCACATACTTGTTGACTTGTATCGCAGCATGCTCATTGCTTGAACTTTTTGGTGCAGCAATGGGAGAAATGACTGCAGAAATATTCAATTCTGGGCCTTGCTCTATCCTATTATACACTCTTATATTGTTCTCACCATATATGATAGCATTTGAAAGATTTTTTCCAAATCTCCTGGGCTGCAATATTGTAGTTGAGCCAGATTTTATGATTGATGTTCCATCTCTGTTGCTAGTGATTCTCAATGTGTATGATATAGTAGCTCCATAAGAAGAGCCAAGCATTGATGAAGTGTGCTCTAAGATTGGACGGAATTTTATGATTGGATGTTCAGAATTCTCAAGCATTTCCCAAGTCTGGATATATGTTATGGGTGTATGGACAGTAACTTGTGGATTGTTGTCTTCGTCTACCCAATTCTCTGAAACAGTTATGATGTGTGCAATCGTGAATGTCCCATCAAACTTAGAAAGATATTGGTACAAAGAGTCTTCATCATAAGTTGGGCTAAATGGGTCATTTTCATAATAACCATACAATTCATAATAGTCGCCATCATTAGAGTCTCTCACACAAGCAAACAATTTGTCATAAGAGTCTTTGTTTGGAAAAAGAGTTGACACAATTGCTCTGGCCTTCAATATTTTGAATTCTCTCTTTTCAGAATAGCCAATAACGCCATACACATCTATCCCAATTGCTGGGTTTGAATAGAAACCTGCTGCAATAGAATTTCTGTTTGTCAAAATATATGGCAAAGTCCCCTCTTCTGGATGTGCTCTGTCATAGTCACCCCAATGGTTGATTTCCATGGAACCACTTGCTCCACCAACACAATCAGATGAAAGGTATGCAGTACTCGGTATTCTGTATTCTATATATGTTGAATATATCTTGTCAGCAAACCACATTGGTTCGCTTGTAAGCTTCACATCATCATGATTTTCATGTATCACTGACAAAAGATTCACATATCTATTTGTTTTGTCTTTAGTGTATATGTTGAATATGAACCCATCATAGTCAGAATGGTACCCACTTTGGAAATAGATTCTCACAATGTCATATGGGACATACTCATCAAAATCAGAAGAACCCGTTTCAGAACCAGGAAGAACAATCAAGTCTTCTTCACCATGGACTAACTCAGCACACCATTTCTCATCATATTTAGAATAGTATTCTCCGCTTTGAGATGGTAAAGTCCTCACCCATTGCGAAGAGTCTTTTTTGACAGGCAAAACAGTGTTCCTCATAGAATTGTTTGTCAGTAACTGTGAGTCTTCATCATTCATAAAATACAACTCATTTGTGTAGTTGTTCTTTGCAATGACATATTTGTTTGTGTTGTTTGAAGGGTCATGACTTGCACGGCCATACGTCCCATAAGCTATCAATTCATCATTGTCTATACTTGAATCTGCATAACCTAAAAGGTCTTCATCTATGTCATTGTTATTATCATATCTGTCTAAGACATATGTGTATTCTAACAAAATGTTGTCTGTCAGCTGAAGGTATTTTTTACCGCTTTGTGTTGGTTTTGACATAATATTTACAAACTAATCCATTTTTATATTTATAAATATTTTAGTAATTTTAATTTAGAAAAATATGAAATCTATACAAAGCATATTACAATCAGATGGCATTGAGTTTCTTGACAGTATGATGAATGACTATCTTGTAGTATATGAGAAACTGAATGCATCTACACTTTCTTTCCGCAGGTTAGGCAATGAGTTGAAATTTTACAAAGGACGTGACAATGAAGAGATAACTTCATTGAATGAGACTTTATATTCATATTTCAAAGAAGGCATAGAATATCTTAGAAGAGTGAGTTTGATATTCTATATGGAATTTCCAGAAGGATGGCTTTTCAGAATGCAGTATTTCAACCCTAATGCTCCTGGATTAGTAAATTATGAAAGACAACCAAAAAATAACTTAGTCCTTTCTTGTATTGACACTGGGAACTCAATCATTGAAGACACAACAGTTTTGAAACGTTGGTCAGACAGATTGCAGATAGATTTAGCTGAACCTGTTTTCAGTGGCTTTTTGTCAGAATTCCAAAAAGAGAAACTTATGGACTATGTGAATGGAAACGTTGAATGCAATGATATTCCATTTTCTCAATATATCATAAGCATATTGAATCCTGGAGTGTCTCATTCTGCATATAGTGATTCATTCAATACAAATATTGATTCATTCATATTCAAATTCTACAAAGCAGGTTCAAGTAAATGCATTGCTTTGAAATTAGTTGACCCTTATATGGAACAACTTGTCAAACAAAACAAAGACAAATTTGGTACAAATTCTGGAACTGAAAATGAAATAATTCTTGCTAATTTTGTTGCTTGGCTTCAGACAATTGACTTGAACAAAATTGACATTGAAGGAGATTCTAGTGATGAAAGATACATGGACTTGATTTGCAAATTGTTCAACCAATATATGGAAAAAGAACAAAAATTATTCAAAGATTTGAAATCAAATATAAGTGAGTCTTACAATGTAAACATTGAAAAAATAAAGAACAAAGAGACTGCTGAACTTTTGAAAACGAACCCTAGTATAGAAAAAGCATTTCAAGTTATTGTAGGAAGTTTCATGAGCAAAAAGAACAACGAAAATGACCCCATGTCTATTATGGACAATGATTTGAAAACATTATTCAATGATGAAGTTTCTTCTATAAAAAGATTGACTGATGATACAGATGACCAAGTGAAGTCATTTGCTGAATTGATGAAATCAAATGTTGATGCAGAAAACACTAAAAAAGAAGATGATGAAAAAGTTTTGTCATTCTCTGAACTAATGGATAAACTCGGGCATTCTGAAGACAAAGAAGAAAAACATAATGCTGATGAACAACCTAAGAAAGAAAAAGAACTAGAAAAATCAGAAGGCAAAGAAGAAAAACCAAAAAACAATGAAAATGAATCTTCTGAAAAAAAGATAGAAACTAAAGAGGAAAAACCCTCTGAAGAAAAACATGAAAAGAAAGAAATAGAAAACAAAGAAACTGAAGATTCTAAAAATGAACAAGAAAAAGAACCTGAAGAATCTGGTGAAAATGAAAAACTAAAATCAGAACAAGAGAAAGAAGATAATTCTGAAGAAAGTGAAAAAGAAGATTCTGAACCTAAAGAACCTAAAGAAAACAAAGACTCTGAACCTGAAGAGAAAGAAGATGAACCAGAAGAAAACAAAAACAATAAACCTGAAGAAAAAGAAAATAAACCAGAAGAAAACAAAAACTTTGAACCTGAAGAAAAAGAAGAGTCTCATAAAGTAGTTGACCATGAAGAAAGCAAAAAAACTGCTCCAATGAGCACATCAAATGACAAACCAGAAAACATAGAAAAACCTGAAAAGAAAAAACCAGAACCAAAAGAAAAACCAGAACCAAAAGAAAACGAAGATGGTTCAATCTCATTATAAAATAAAATAAATTAACAATGAAAATATTCAAATTCAATGAATTCATAAATGAAGCAATTGTAAATGAAAAAGATTTATACAACACTTCATTTGCATGCTTAGTCAGTTACACTGTTGACCCATTTGATAAAAACAGTATCATATTGAAACCAGAAAACAAAAAGAAAATACTTTCTGATGTAGAGAAAAATATTGTTGACATCATAAAGAAAACTTTTGCAAACAATGATGCACTGAAAATAGCAGACGTCATTTCTAAAAATGACAATGAATCTACAATCCTTGTTAAATCAAATGGTAATCTTGCACATTATGATGAAGATGGAAAAATATGTGAAGATTTGTTGAAACAAATTGACAATTATGCAAACAAAAACACATCTATTGATGCAATAGGTGTTGGCATTGTGTCTTTTGCCACAAATGAGAAAAAAGAAGAAATTGCCGTTGCATATGACAAAGAGTCAAAACAATGGAAAGAGATGACTGGATTTGAGTCAAAAGACCGTTCTATGAAATTTTAATTTTATAAAATGCAAAACGAAAAGCCTCTCAAAAATGAGAGGCTTTTTTTATTGTTTAGGTTTGAGGCTGTTTATGTTAGACTCATCTTGACAAACCTTAAGCAAAGACCAGAATTCTGGATTTGAAAAATATGCCCATTCTACATATATTTTTCTATTTGTTATCTTTGAAAGTTCTTTTGCTTTCTTTTTCATTGCACTGAAGTCATCATAGACTTTAGAATACGCATGGTCTTTTTCTTCTACATCTTTAAAATACTTCACTCTATACAAAATCATAATTATGTTTGTTTAATGTTTGAAATTAACTATGGAAATATTTGCCAAACACAACGACATCTTCAGTCTCATTTATATGCTCAAATGGAGAATAACAGTCATCGTGTCGCAAAGCTTCTATATATTCATCATATGTTATCCACATATGGTCATATAGTTTGTCAAGCAAACTGCATTTTTCATAACTTGAGCTCTCAAGATCTTTCAAATGGTCTTGCGCCCACTTTTTAGATTGTTCACCACTTGCTTGACTGATATAGATTTTTGCACTCTCGATCTCATTCTTCAAATTCTCATCAAATATTTCTCTATTCCTTTTCTCTGCTTCTTCTTTTGTAATCATGTCAAAAGCCCAATAGTATTGCTCTGACCAGAAATTCCCCCAAGTCTCTTTGAACTCACTGCACCCAGCCACTCTTCTAGCATACTGTTTGCCACTTTTCCACAAATCAAAATTGCTTTTCTTCACAATCGAAAGACTGTGCTCACTTGAAGAATTTGTCTCAAAAACACTTTTTCTAATGCATTTCATATCTTAAAAAATTAAAGTTTGTCACCTCTTATTAACTTTATGTCTGCAAAATATCTTGACATGATGTATCTAGTTTTTTCAAATGTTATTTTGTCTAAATTCTTTGGCATCTTCAACACACTCAACCCTATATATCTGTTAGTGTATGTATATTTCAAAATATTCTCTTTCTCTCTTTCTATTTTCATATGCTCTATAATGTCATTGAATCTTTCCTGAGTCATCAAATCATACAAATTATCTGACAATTCCAACAAAGAGTCACTTAATTCATCTGCACGTTCAGCATTAGTGCATGCATCTATGGTGAGAATACCACTATTCACGTTCTTCAATAATATGCCACGAACATAATAGCTCAAACCCTTTTCAACTCTAAGTCTTTTGTAAAAGGGACTCTCTAATCCAGAAGTCAGCACCATTGTGCCAATTTTCAAATATGGGTAATCTGACTTAGTGATTGTTTTTGGAGAAATCAAAAACACTGGCACTTTCAATGATATATCTGAATAAAGTTTTTCAAAGTCATATTTCCCAAATTTCAATTTCTTGTGTTCGTTTTTCAAAAGTTCTCCCTTACAAAAATTTTCTAATTCTATGGTCTTTTCTGGACCTATCTCAACAATTTTGACTGGTCTTTTGAAATACTTGTCATAAGTCTCAAACATGTCTTCATAACTGAAATCCAATATGTCTTTCTCTTTCCCTATTGGAGTATAGTCATTCAAATATTTTCTGAAGATGTTCAATTCACATGCAGAAGTGCTGTCATTTATTGTGTCCATGTACTCTTGTAAAACTACATTCTTTTCATTATTGAACACTTCTGGGCTTATCTCTACACCTCCAGTAAGCCTTTTTACTATGTCTAGTTTAAGTTCAGAAGTAAGCCTGCTAGCAAGGCCTTCAAAATAGACAACAATCTTCTCTTCACTAGTGTATGCGTTCCAATCAATAGAATTTGCTGTCAGTTTTGGATACAAGTCTTCAAATGTCTTGCAAATCAAATGCTCCATAAGGTGCATTGTGCCTTTCTTTCCTAGAGGCTCTAATTCTGAACCAGCGTCAAACACTATTGACAATGATGTCATTTTGAGACGCTCATGCTTGTAAATGTAATTATCCATTTATTTTATCAATTAATATGTTAACATGTTTGTTCAGAAATTCAATAAGTTCCCCCTTTGTCGATTCTGACATATGGCGGAATCTTGAAGCGTCCTCCTGTTCGACTACGATACAGCTCATATGGTATCTCATCATCACATTGTTGGCGATATCGAACGAATGGGTGATTACCACATAGGCGTCGTGCATTCTTTTATCCTGTTCGCCGAATATATAAAAGGTGACATTCCACCCCTTTTTGTTACAAAACACCTTGTTCTTCAGGGAATCGTAGAATCCGTCGTTCTTTTCGTTATCCCGGTGTTTGATTCTCTCCATCGTCGCCAGCCAGGCAGCATGAGTCGCATAGGGGTTTTCAAAGAACCAATCATCTAGTTCTTTTTGTTGTTCTTTTGTCAAATCGAAATCTGTCATATAATTAAAATTTTATTTTTTTGATTGTCACTGGATATTGTTGGTCTTTATACATACGCATTCGTTCAAGACCATGTTTGTACAAATAATTCACGTATTTGTCATATCTGAAATCATCTACTAAATCTATTATGGTAGCATGGTTTTTTGATGCATCATTCTTGTCTTTCAATCTAAGACTTCTACCTATAGATTGTATAATCACAAATGGACTTTTGAAACTTTCAGTGAACACCACATTGTAGATATGGTTCACTGACACACCTGTACTCAAAGTCGCATAGCTTGCAACAAGTATCACATCATCAAAACGGTCCATTCTGTCTGTTATCTCTTTTCTCACATCTTTGTCTATGCTTCCATCTATATAATAGACTCTTTTGTTTTTAGCATTCTCTTTCAAATATTTGTATATCTTTTTCCCATACACTATACGATGGAACAAAACTAATGTGTTTTTAGTAGTCTTTTTGATTATGTCATTTATGAACTTAAAACGTTTGTCATTCTCTATGATGAAGTTTTTCTCTAAATTGAATGCATCTTTTCCATTCCCTTGTCTCATCAACAATTTGTATGCATTTGAGAAATCTTCTTTCTTTTTATCTGAAACATAGTCCATCCTTATTTGGATAATGTCACAATTAGATATATAACCCACATCTTGAAGTTTTTTTGCTTTCACTTCTGTCACTAATGGGCCAAGATAAGTCTGTAAAGTCAAAAAATCTGCAGATGTTGGTTTTGGCATTGTTCCAGAAACACCAAATCTATAATCACAATGCCAGCAATGCTCAAGTATTTTCTTTATGCTTGCTGCAGTGCCTCTGTGGGTCTCATCTACAATCACACAGTCAAATTGTTTGTACCATTCTTTTGGGATTTTTGTAAGTGTCTGGAATGTCCCGACTGTTATGTTTGCCTTGTCATTATCTTTGAACCCAGCATACGCTTGTTGTATTATGATTGGAAGTTTCTCTGTATTGTATTCAGCAAAGTCTCCAGAAGACTGCAACACTAGTTGGACAGTAGGGACAATCATCAATATTTTGTTATTTATGAGTTTGTTGTCTACAAGATATGCAATGACCATAAAACAAATCAATGTCTTTCCAGCAGATGTGGCAAGTTCTGACAAACATTTTTTATATTTCAATATGTTGAATGCTGCATGAATTTGATAGTCTCTTGGCTTGAATTTCAAATCTTCAAAGAAACCATTGCACCATTCCGTAAATGAGTCTAATGTGATGCCATTGTCTACAAGTCTAGATATGCCATTCATCTTCAAATCCCAATTGCACATCTTTGCGGTGTCCATCAAATAAGACCATGTTCCAGATGGGATGTTTGCCCCTTTCACAAAACTGATGTTCCCATCCCAAAGCCCTTTCTTATACATGGGGTTGAATCTGTACCCATCTGGTTTTTTAGTGTATGCGCACTTCAATTGGTCATATTCATCTTGTGTACATGACTCTATCACAAAAAATTTCTTGTCTTCACTAAGGTTGACTATCATCTCAATTCAAATATATCTAAAATATATATAAACACTTCATATATAAAAATAATAAAAAAAGGAAGACTTTTTAAGGCCTTCCTTGAACAATGAAACATAAATAAAAATTATTTGTCATGTGTTGTCCTTGCAAAAGTCCACCTTCCATCTGATGTAAGGATAGACACTATGCACAAATGAGAATTGTCATTCTCTCCATAAAACACATATGATGTCTTATCTTCATCTAAATAATAGACATTACCACAAACATCATTCACGTTCATGTGTTTCATGCTTGTTATAGGAATGACAACATCAATGTCAAACAAAAACAATTCTGCATAATTCTCATTCACACAAACACAACAATCTTTTATGAGTAACCCTTCTTTTGGCTCAGTCACAACATATGTGCCATTGCATGAAAAATGTTGAGCATTTGCAATTGCAATGCTGAACATGAACAAAATAAAAAACAATTTTTTCATATCATTTAAATTAAATAGATGTGGTTCAAAATATCATTATGAAGTTTTTCAATGTCTTCATCAAAGACTTGGCCTTCTTTTTCAAACACCAGCTCACAAAATTTGTCTCTCCCATATTCACCATACTCAATCTCTATTGCATTTATGATTGCCTCGTCTAAAAGATAGTCACAAGTCAAATCTCTGAAATCTACTTTTTCTCTCATTGAGCCTTCTCTGTTCATCACTAAATCACTCAACTTAGCATTGAACTCATCTCTTTTAGCTTGAACTTCTATCAAAGATTTTGTCAATTTTAAAAAAGTCTCTTTTTTCATATCGAAAAGAAAAATAAAAATGTGACTAATATTTGTATAAAATGAATTGACTGGTCAAAACAAAGGTTTATCTTCTTCTTGTTAGCTTTAAAGTCATCTACAACGAAATGCACAATAGCATTCAAAATAACTGAAATGAGAAGAAGAATGTCTGGGATATATAAAAAGAACAGTGGGAGGTTTATCATGATTGACCAAGAGATTGAATGCACAACCAATGCTGCAATATGGTCATTCTTATACAGTTCATTGTCTCTTTCGTTGAACATGTGCTCTTTCCACCAAGTTTTTTGCTTCATCTTAGAAAGGCATACTGGTTGAAAGACAAAGTCATCTAAAATATGACAAAGTATCATCAAAAGAAAAATTCTTATCATAGCTCTATAATTTTTTCAACATTTTCACCATTATTGTCTAAAATGACAGCTTCTTCTAAATCAATGCAAGTTGTATGATCACCCCAATGACACATCTCACTTTCAATTGCTTCACTGCACATCTTGACATAATGCTCTACTTTTTCATTCAAAGTGTCACCTGTTTGCATACAAATTGGAGATTCACATATCACCGTGAATGTCAAACGTATTTGTCTCTCGTCTTTTTCTAAATCTTTCATACTAATCAAAATAACATTCTAACATTATACTGTCATTGAAAATAAAATCTTTGATTGCCCTTTCACTATACAAGTCAACTACACAATCAGATGAATTGTATGGAGCAGTTTGATGGTCAAACTTTGCTTTGTCTGAATCAATGACAATGATGTCATCTATTTTATTGTCAACTGACTGTAGTGCATTCAACACATATGAGTATTCCCATGAAGACTTCAAGTCATCATAATATGTGTATTCATATTTACATGCAAGCCACGACATCAAATAGTTGAACTTGTCTTGCTGAGTTGCAATGATATACGTCTCATCATGACCCACATCAGAATAGTCCATGCAATGCGCAACTACTGCATATGGGTTTGTCTGTGACCTTTCTAATTCAATCTTATAGTCATTTGTTTCTTTCACTACAATACTATGGACTGAACTAGAATTAGTCTCAAAAACTTGATTTCTGACAACATGTTTCATATTAAGAAAAAATCTCAACTTGTTCATTCTTAATTACCTTTGTAGAATGTGACATAGTCTCCATCATTCTCATACGAATCTATCTCTTCTGCATAAGGGTTGTCTTCCCAATCCATATTGTCATTTGCAGTGAACACAATAGAATTGCCAAACAAATATGACAAAAGCATATTCTTGTCATTCACAACAGCATCAACAAAGTCACCTAGATATCCACTATGGTCAATATACCCATTGTCCCATGAATCTTCTTTGATTTCTTCAAATGTTGCAATGCAACCATGTTCAGCTAATGTGTTTTTGATTGTTTCAATTAGAGAATCTCTATCATCTCTGTCAAGCAAGGCAACGAACAAATAACTAGCTTTGCTTGCAGGGTCACCATATTCATCAACTTCCCAGCCAAACTCACCACCACAAAAATGGAGTGAGCCAGGGATTTTTGTTCTGTCAACAGCTTTTCTACTGATGACAATATTGTGCACTGAACTTGAGTTTGTCTCAAATGTTCCTTTTCTTGTTTTTCTTTTCATATGCATTTGTTTTTATCAATTTCTATCATGAGCAAACAAAACATCTTCTTCTGGGATGTTTTTCAATTGTTCAAACAAATTCGTTATTTCTTTTGGTTCATCCATGCAATCATCTGCATAAGAAGTGTACCAGCATTCATTTGAAACAATAAATTGTTTGATTTCGTCTTTACTTGTAATATTGTCATTAATGAACCTAGGCATGCTTTCAGTTTCAAATATCCAACCATATTCATCGCATTGGTCCATTATGTTATCAAACATCACTCTGACTTGAATCCCTTCTTCTTTGAAAAACTTCATCAAGTGCCCAATGTTTTTCACAAAAGACATTGTGTCATATGAACACATAGTTGAGTAGAACAACAAGTCGATTTTTTCTTGTAGAGAAAGTTTTCCCATCTCAACAACAAATGGGTCTGACAAGTTGTAAACTTTTTCTAATAGAGTGAGCCCAACTACAATGCTGGGGTTCTCTTTTTTGAATTTTTCCCAAGTTGAATCAATTGTCTTTGACTTTATCAAAGTCAAAGTGTGTTGAGTACTCGAATTGGTCTCAAACACATTTCTTCTAATCTGTTGTTTCATAATCAATAAGAATTTATCATTGCCACAATGTCAAAAACAAGTGCTATACTACATATAACAAGTGCGCATATTGAAAAAACCATAGCGCCTTTAGTGCTATATGACTTAGCTAAAAAAATACTTCTGCAATTCACAATAATACACACAATCATTATGATTGAAAATAAAAGTGCTGTTGTAAAATCTTTAGAGTTAGTCATCGTTTTGTTGTTTTCTTTTTTCTAATTCTTTTTCTAACATTTCTGTCGGGATATGTTCCATAAAATTTTCAACGTCAGTTTCACCAAGATATATGTCATTATATTCTTCTTCTGTGTATGTAGTGAACTCAAATTTATTAGAAAACACTATACTCAATGCATGTGTTGCAGATGAGTTAGTCTCAAATACATTTTTCCTAATTTGTGTTTTCATCATTTGTTATTTTTATTTCTATTGTCTGTGGAAAAAGAAATGCATCTCTTATGTTAGTTGACAACGTGTCTCCTTGCTCATTGACATACAAAACATAACTCCCACATTTGTCTATTATTTTCCCTTTTATCAAATAATTCTCATCATAAGGGTTTCTACTGTTGACTTTTATCATGAAGGTGTCACCTACTTTTACCTTATTGGACTTCACTGTTGCATTTATTTCTCTGAAAAACATTATTCCAGACAAAACAAAAACAATTATGACTACAATGATAAATGTGACAATCCATTTTTTCATTTTAATGATTGTTAAGATATTTTACAATGGAAACCCAATCATTTTCTGGTTCAAAGCCAAATCTGTCATCAATTCCAACATTGAAATAAATTTTGTTTGCATTGCAATAGAACTCATTGTCTTCTGCTTCTGGGTTCTCATTCACATAGTCTATCGTTATCCCTTTTTTCTCAAGAATAGACTTTATTTTCTCAATGCTTTCATCATGTGAACCTGTCCATAAAATCAAAGACACATCATCTCTCATTGAAAGCATTTTCAAAGCAATCAATGACCATTCATACCAAAGGTATTGTTCATTTTTCTGATGCAATCCCTTCATAAGAGTGTCATGAACATCAACAAGAACATATATCTTGTCCCAATTTTTCTCTTTCATCTTAGAGAATGCTTTGTCAAATGTTTTTATAATGTTCATAGCTTAATTGTTTTGTGTGATTATAGAGAACATCTCATCAATAGTGAGGTCTTCCATCGGGTATCGTGTTTCAGACAATGAATTCTTTGCAAACTCTTTCTTCACTAAGTCAACATAGAATGTATAGTGACCATCATCACCCATATAGAATTCATTCCATTCTTCATCTGACATGATTCGTCTGACATTCAATTGCTCAATTGCAAGATTGTCAAAACTTATGACATCAAACTCATGTGGGAGCTTATGCAACACATTGTACAAATATTCTCTGTTTTTTGAAATGTCATGACTGTTAGACTCTTTGAAGTCATGGCCTCTTTTCAAGTCTTTGTACCCAAGAATCAAAACTTTCAAATGCTTGCCCTTCAAAAAATCAATGTCTTCCTTTGAAAGAATTCCACAAATCGTGTGAAGAACAGTGTTTTTCAATCCATGCATCATGTCAACTAATTTGTCATTTGCATTGTTCAAAGAAACACCTATACCATAGACTAGTCCATTTTCTTGAAGTTCTTTCACAAACTCATAATTATTCTCTAATTGGTTTTGGTTCAATGTGATGTTTGCAATAATTTTCTTTTCTTTCAAAACTTCTAAGAACTCTCTCAACTGTGGATGATCCATGTCATTCCCATTTATTGCAAGCTCTGTATATGGATGTAAAGAGTCAAAAAACTTTGAATTGAAATCAAGCTGAGCATGCAACCCATCTGGTGTGCAGCCTTCATAACAAAATGGACAACCCCGTGAGCATTTGTCTGTCAATTTGCAATCACTATTTTCAGAAAAAGCCGGAATGAATTCATCATCTTCAGTTTCTCTGATTTTAGTACCATCATCAAATATCTTGACGGTATAGTTTCCGTTTTTGTATTTTCCTAAAAGCTTCATATTAGCAATGATTGTTGATGTATTCTTGACTGTTCTTTGCAAGACAACGAATTTCATCAAGACATGACTGGAAATCCATTACTTCTCCATTCAATGTTTTTCTGTCAGTTGCCATTTGCTCAATATGACTGAACCACTTTAAAATCAATTCTTTTTGCTCTTTATCCATAACTTTATTTGTAAAATGTTTTTAAAAGTCTATTTCTAGAAATAGCATAATATGCTCGTTTGTCATTCAATCTCAATTCACTTGATGAACTCCATTTCTCTGCATGTGCTTTCATCTTTTCATATGACCATTTTGACTTGTATTTTTGTTCATTAGAAAAAAACTTGTCAAGAAGATGGTTTCTACGAATTGCTTCATATGCATTCTTGTCATTCACATACAAGTCATGTTTTGTCTTGTAGTTCTTCGCTACAGACTCCATCTGTTCATATGACCATTTCTTGTACCTAGACGTTTGGCATTCTTTTTCGTCTTTTTTGTAAAAGACATCAAGCAAACCACGAACACGCATTGCTTCATACGCACAAGTATCATTCACTCTCAAATCATGCTTTGTCTTGTACTTCTTTGCAGCAGATTCAAGATTTGCATAAGTCCATTTGTTGTATTTTCTGTTGCAAATGTCATTCACAAGATTCAACTTTGATGCTCTAGAATATGCACCATAGTTTTTCTTAGAGAACTCTGTTATATTAGAGTATTTTTTTGCTTCTGACTTTATTTTAGATTTTGTCCATTTCACTTTTCTACCACATTTTGTCTTCTTCAACCACTTCACTTGGCCAAACAAATCATTATCTTTCAAAAAATAGTAAGCATACTTGTTTTTCCTTAGAAGCTCATCAACTGTCTTGCAAGTCTTTGCAAACTCTAAAGCAGAATCTTTGTCCCATTCTCTTTGTTTTTTAGCATAAGGCTTGCGCACAAACCAGTTTATCTCAGCAAGCCAGCCATTTCGTTGTGCAACTAAATATCCAGACCAGCAATTCTCAAAAAAATCTGTCTTAGTTGTGTACTTCTTTGCTTCTTCAAAGACTCTTTGTTTTGTCCAATGTAATTGTTTACCTGCCATATTAATTATTTTATAATTTAATATAACAAAAACTACTTGAAGTATGAATTGAACGCAGAGTTTGTCATTTGCATGACTGTTGGCCCACCTATGAAATTCTCTAATTGAGAATATCCGGTGTAAGACATTGCAGATTTCAAATATGAGATGAAGTTGTCAACCCATTGTTCAAGTGAATATTCAACATACACTGTTCGTTCTATGCCTTCTGCTGTCTTTTCACCATTCCCACCAAACTCTTTCTGAGCTTTCTTTGTGCTCATCCCATAATATTTTCTGTATTTGACATACTTTTTGTCACCATAAATCTCATGATGGTCAACAAACACTTTTGCTTTAGAATTGTCAAAATTATATGTCATATGTGTTTCTCCACAAGCTTCTTCTGTCTTTGCGAATATCTTTCCAAGCATAACATAGTCTGCTCCAAGAGCTAAAGCTTTTATAATCTGATCAAAATTAGAGAACCCACCATCAGCAACAAGTTTAGGGAACACTGTTGGATAAGGCTTGTTTGCTTTTTTGTCTAAACGAATGCATTCTGCATATATGTCTGATATCAAACTTGCCATTGGGTAATGTATAGAAGTGTTTGCTGCTGTCGTACAGACAGAACCCCCACCAATGCCACAACGCACATAGTCAACTACACCAGGATATTGGTTAGCAATCTCATAGAATGTCTCTGGATTTGCAATGTTTCCAGTCATGATGACTACATTGTATCCAAAAATCTTTTTTGCTTTAGCACAAAGTGCGTAGAGTTTCCTCATATGCCCATTAGCAATGTCAATGCAAAAATAATGAGGTTCAACAAATGACATAGTTGATACAATATACTCTAATTCTTCTAAGCCAATTGCGGCAAAAGTCTTTGTAGAAAGTCTTAGTCTTTTTTCAAATGCAACATTTCTTGGTATTATAGTGTTCACGCCAGCAGATTGGAATGTCTCATAGTTGTCTTCATCAATCACACAAGACATAGGTGCAGTGAACAAAGGCAGTTTTCCATTTTCATAAAACACTTTGCATTGCTTACGGCTTTCAATGTCAGAAAAAACGGTTGGTACAATTGTGACATCATTCAATGTCAATAAAGTTTTGTTTGTTAGCATGTTTCATTCAATTTTGACATTATCTTTTCAGTTAAGTGTTTTCCACGTATCTTATATATAGAAGTGAATATGACTTCATTGTCTAATCTTCTTATTACAGATGATATGTACTCTGTGTCAATCGCTCTCTTGAACACTAAGACATCATATTCTGAATTTGGGAATTCGGCTCTCACATATTCTTCTAAAGGATAGTATTCTTTGTCATGTGACATATGACTAATGATTTTGAAATTGTCATCATAGTAAATTGTTTTCCATGCTTTGTATGCTTTCAAATCTAACAATATGGGAAAACATATGAATATGATTGCAATAATTGACAAAACTATCATTATGACAAACATTATTTTTGTGAATAACAACATATCATTAAAATTAAAAATTTATATATCAAATATATATCTTATGCGATAAAACGAACAATAAAATAATTCAATCTAGCAGGATTATGCGCATCATCAAAACTTATGCTTGGCTTTACCACATAGTTAAATTTTTTGAACAACAAGTCTATTTCATCTATATTGTCTTTTTCATTTCCATTTGATATTTCTTTGTTTTTTGTAAAACGACGTGGATGTATCTCTAATGAATATATGTCATTGTCACAATCAAAGTCTTCAACTGTGAAATAGCTTATCAATCCATGAGATTCTTTTGTTATGATGTTAGATATCACCCCACCATGTGAAGCAAACTTGAATTCATTCAAGAGCATTCTCCATGTTTCTGGTCTTATGTTGTCAGGAATGCTCCCAAAAACAAAATATATTCCATAGATGGAGCACCCTATTGATTTCATCAATTCATTGCTGTTCGTGAATGACATTATTTAGAAGGGTTTTCAGTTTCAGTTTCTGAAGGATACATTGTTGAAGTAGAACAATATGAATCTTGTGATGTGTTTCCTTGTGTGTATACGATAAAATCTTTGTCTTTGTCAATTGAAGTTGAAGAACATTCAAATCCTGATATATGACAAGGAGATGAAATTACATAAGAGTTCTTGTCTACTGTGAGTGTGTTGTCAACATCAGACAAATTTGTTTCACGATCATCTTCATTCAAGTCTTGGTCTTCTTTCAACTCAAATTCTTTCAGCATGCCAATTATCTCAAAATCTCCATTCTCTACAGCAATATCTTTCACATATTCAATGACATCTTCAATTTCTCTTTGTTTGTCATAGTATTTTTCATTGTCATCAAACCAATCAGGAGTCTTCACAACACAAGAAAGATTCACCAATTTTGACAAAGCATACTCTATAGCTTCATTTGTTGTTGTGTCCGGCTCATCTTTTGCATATTTCCATCCACAAAACCACACAGTCTTGTCATCATCTTCTTCATATCTGTCAACAGCATATTGATAACTTACAGAGTTCATGTCATATGCAATAGACCTCAACAAAAAATGTATATGGTCAATGACTTGGTTCACATCTGCAATGTCATGGTCTGCCATGCAATATGTGCAAAGCTCTATCTCTGTATGGTTTATGTCATAAGAGTTAGCTCTTCTTACATGTTTTCTTATTTCATCAATGGCTTCTTCTGAAGGGGAAAATGTTCTATAATAACTCATAATTTTTATAAATATTTCAAATTAAAATAATAAAAACGCTTAATTTTTTTCAAACATGAAAAAACTTTTTTTGCTTGTATTGCTTTTGCTTAGCATGTCATTCTCAAATGCACAAACATATATGTATTATGAAGACATTGACAAGCTAGTGTCTGAGGATGGAATGTTTTTTGAAGGGTTCTTCTCTTTAGAAGATGACTCAATTTATTTGGGCTCAGTCTATTCTGTGTTGTTCTATGCACCAGAGTCTCAAACATTGTATTTCTGTTTGCCGGACTGCTCAGAAATCCCAGTGTTCAAAGTGTATGACTTCTGTTTAGATGACAAATCTATATATGAGAATGAAGAACAATTCATCATAGATTTTGAAAACATCTACTATTCTATAACAGACAGTAAAGACTATTTTTATATTATGCTTGGATGGTGCATAAATGGTAGAGAGCTTGTCTACAAAGGGAAATTCTATATAGAAGAAGACCCAGACTAATATAGTCTATAAATAAATTAAATTTGTATAAATATATTAAATAGTTCTTTGATGTATTGGTAAATGGTTGCTTACTGAAAAGCTTGTAAGCGTAAAACCAATGAAGCATTTATAAGAAATCATATAGTTGTAGGTTACAATAGAAGATAGGAAGACCCTATCTGAATCTTAATAGAAACAACCAGACTATTTGAATACATTTCTTATATTATACAAGTAGTTGATGATTCTTTGTAAATTAAGATAATCAATAGTGGTTGGCTGTTCCAACCTATAAGAGTTAATGTATTTGAAAATAAATACATTAAAACTTATAAATAATTTTTAATTGATTTAATAAAAATTAGAACATAAATATCATATCATAAAAATCATATATGTCAATAACAGGGCCAAAAGAAAATGGCAGAAACACTTATCGCACACAAGTATCTAAATTCTTGTATGGAGGAAGGCTTGACAATCTTCTGAAAGGCCATGACAAAATTGTCAATGGCATGGAAGACCCAAGTTTCTTCGCATTCATGTTTGGCATTGAGCCAGATGTGACAGGCTTGTTTGCTATTCCTGGTGATGTGTCTAATAACATATATGATTTGAACACTGACAGGAACTATGGTGTTTTGACTTATCTTTCTAGAGCAATCAATCCAAACACCAGTGCTATGGTAATGAACAATAGTTCAACTGAGACAAACATAAGTGCTAACCAAAATGGTTCTACAAACACTTTTGCTAATCTTGATTTGCTGTACCATACTAATGAAGGTGGGATATTAGAACCAGACACGCAAAACAACAATGTCCAACTTACTTTTCCGCAAGAGTTAGTTGAAATGTCTAAATTTGTGAATGGTTTCAAAGACATCACAATAAACCACCCATATATGATGCAATCTATTGAAGGACTTCAAGATGCATATAAGAAATTCTACAATATGCACAAAGATGCATATCTTGGTGGCAATGACACAAAAATAAAAATAAAGTGTCTTGAAGCAATGGACTTGCGCATGTCTGCTTTATTTGACTCTTATTTCAAAAGCGTGTACAACCACAAATACAGAAGAATGAACATCCCTAGAAATTTGTTGAGGTTCAACTGTTGGGTTCTAGTCCATGATTTGAGAAATTTGAAAATTGACCAAGGAAGTCTTCTAAGTGCAGTTGCTGGGAGTCCAGTGACAGAAGACATTGTGGAAAACCTTTCTACGATATTGTTTAGATTCAAAAATTGTTTGTTTGACATTGAAGACATTGGTGCAATGCTCGGCACTGTCAGTAATGCAGAGATAAACCAAACAGTATTTGAGTTTGTGTTCAACTATACAGATGTTGATGTGTATGTGAATTCTTTAGCTGACTACATAGAAGCAGGCAGCAAAGCAAATGATGAGTCTTATAGACAAACATATGATTTGTTAGACATACACACTTTGAATGATGAACTAGGCACTTTGTCTGTAAGTGACATTTTCTCAAACATTGGCTCAAGTATATTCAATTATGCAACAATGGGTTCTACGATGGGAAATGTATATGAAGACAGTTGGGCAGGGATACTTGCTTCTATGATGTCAAGCATATCGACAGGTGGTGTTACTGGCATATTGAATGCTGCCATTGGAAAAGGCTTGACTGCAGCAAAATCTTGGGCAAGTGACAAAGCAAAAGAGCTTGTTGGAAAAGCGCAAGACAGTCCAACATACACTAACACAACCGTAGATGTGAACAGAAGAAAGAAACGACGTGGTTCTGGAGCTGAGTTTGACAATGTATACGATGATTCTGTGATTTCACATGAGTTGGTTGAAGAGTCAAATGTCTATGATGACAACACGGTTTCACACGAAACTCTCCAGCAAGAGAACATTTATGGTGATTTGACATTCAACAACAATGCAGAACTTCCATTTGAAAACATATTTGCCCATGAAAACACATCTCATGAAACTTTGCAACAAGACAATGTGTATTCTCATTCAGCAAATTCAAACCATCAATTAGAAGCAGAGCCTTTGCTGGAAGAGCCTTCAAATGGCCAGCAATTCCTTGGTGGTTTTGTTGACATGTCTACAAATGGGTCTCACCACACTATGACTTCAGGAAAAGTGTATGATGAACTTCCAGAACCCATACCATATATACCAGAAGAAGTTGACATGTCTACAAATGGGTCTCACCAGCAAATTGAAGAAGGGAATGTGTACAGTGAGCTTCCAGAAGAGAAGCACACTCCAGTTCTTGGGAATGTATATACAATAACTCAAACAAGTGTGAAGCTGATTCCTGCAAATGTGTATGACAGAATCATTGAAAGCACTAAATCAGACATACCTATAGAAAAAATCTTCATTCCACCAACAAAATCTCCATCATTAGAGATAGAGTTTGTTGATGAGCCTGTAAAAGCGACAAAGGCGTCAACTATGGAAGAGCTGAACGCCTATGCCGAAAATGCAAAGCAAAAAATATTGAACCAAATAAGATCAATAGGTAATATCTACTATTGATTTGTAGATTCTTGTTTTTCAGTTAAAAGACATTTTATCTTGTCATTCAAATACCAAGCAGCTTTTTTCAAATCTTCAATTTGCTTGTCAACATCAGACATCCCATTCTCAGACTTATGGCCTGCTCTAAGCACATATTTGATGACATTGCCTAAATCAAAATCCATGTGTCTTGTGATGTCTATCACTTCAATGCCGCACTTCTCTTTCAACCAGGTGTAGTGCGAAGGGTGGTTTACGTTGTCTTTTGCCATATTCTTTTTATTTTTTTATTTAATTATTATTTGACAAGACCAATAGTTTTCACAATCAGGGTTCACATCATTTTTTATAGTTTGGCCTTTTGTTTCAGAATCTTTTTTATTTTTATTTTTGTCATCTTTCTGTTTCACCCAACCAATGTTTACTGGATAGATTTCTAACCCATATTCAAAGTCTATCCCAATATTCTCACAATCAGATTCAGTCAAGGTAAACTTCACACTAGAAGGGCCAGAACACTGCTTCATAACACATATATTCAAACAATCATTGTTCAGTGTACTGATGATATGTTTCAAAATATATGTTTTTCTGTTTTTTGACTTTATCCTTCTTGCCCATATATAATACTTTTTTCCAATGACAAAATCTTCCCACGATTTCACAACATCAACGTCTTTCATTTTTTTGTCAAAGAACATAAGTTCAGGAAACACTAGTTCTTGTTTTTCCTCTTCAACATTTCTAACATTATGTGCATCATTTGACATATATCTAGAAGTTGTGTCAAGATGATATAATTTATTTTGCATCATACAGCGTTCTGCTGCACTTTCACAAATTTTCTTTATGTATGTGAAATCATTATCTTTTGTCATAATCATAGAAAATGTTTATTTTTATCATTGTTATGACTTATATGGGTTATTTTTGTCTAATTGTTCAGCTTTATATGCTTTATAATAATTAGATGAGTTGTTTTTTACAGTTTCATCTTTTCCAATAAGTATGAAGTCATGAAATCTGAAAAACATATGGATGTCTGATTCTCGTATGACAGTCTCATCTTTACTGTTGCTGAATGAATACAATATTTTATAACGTTTTTTATCAATCCCTAAAACAACATATGCATATTGTTTCTCTTTGAAGCCATAATAGTTCACTAATTTGTCATAGTCACGGTTTGCATTGTCTTTTGAATTGTCATACAAAACATCACCACATTTAGGAAGCCAATACCAATGGTCTGTGAATGCATCAGAAAGAAGATAACACATGCCCAATGACACGGCAATTATAGAAATACCATCATATAATGCGCCATGTTTTGAACAAAAAACACACAATATTGTTGCGACTACTATGACAGTCAAAACGAGTTTTAAGAACCAACGAATACCAGAAAAAACTTCTTGATTATTCCAGCTCCATGTCTTTATTCTAGCTATTGTCTTTTCCATTTGAACATTTATAATTTTTTTGAACAAGCAGCTAAATCTTTGTCATACCCAATCTGAATGAAATTATGATTGTCCTTGTCAAGAAAATCAATCAGTTTTTCTTCTACTAATGAATTTTTGCGTAGCTTGTAATAACGTATTTTGTCATTTGACACACTGGCAATGAAATACATTCTAGATTTTGACAATTTACACTCATCTATGTCTTCAAATTTTGTTCTGTCAAAAGATGTACTCACTTTATCATACAATATGCATCCTGGTTTTGGATATGCAATTATTGTGTCATCTTCCCAAAGAACAAAACTTACTATAAATGTAGGTGCTAATAATATGCTCACTGCAAGTATTGCTATGCTTTCTTTAAATAAGCCATACATTAGACCACCAAAAGAAGCAAGGCCAAGCAATATTAGAATAATTTGAATCATGATACCAATTCCATGATTGTGCATCCACAAAAAACTTCTTATTCTATACCAGAATTTCATGACTACAATTGCGCTGATTCAATCAAAGTCTTTCCAAGTTGCTCGCTGAGCTCACGTACAGTGTTCTCAATCTCTTTTCTGTTTGTCTCACTTTCTTTTTGAATCTGTCTGTACTCTTGCACAGTCTCATTCAACAACTGGCCAGTCTTTCTCAAGGTCTCAATGTCAATCACTGTGCGCGCTTGCTCTCTTGCAACAGAGATAGTGTTAGACTTCAGTTTCTCGGCATTTTTCACAAGCATTTTGTTTGTTGCATCAGAAACTGCTTTTGCTGCTTTGACTGAAGCTTCTTGGTTGTTCATGATGATTGCAATCGCAAGCTGGTTCTTCCATATAGGGATTACATTGTTCACGATGTTGTCTGCCTTGACTGCAATGCTTGTATTGTTGTTCTGCAAAGCTCTGATTTGCAGAAGGTCTTGAGTCATGACATGCCTCGTTATCATCATGTCATTGATTCTCTTCTCAAATTGAGCTTTGAACTCAACCATGTCTTGCACAACATATGGTTCAACTGAAACATCTGCTTGTAGTTTCTCAATGTCTTTGTCAATCTCCTTCAAACGAAGTTTTCCACCAATTATCAAGTCATCTAATTGACTAATGTACTCAACGTTGTTGTCAAAGATTCTCTGCATGACATTGTTGTCACGCAGAGCAATCATTTTTGTGTTGACAATCTTGTTTGAAAGATTGCTGATGTTCTCAGCTACAGACTTGTATTTCATGACTTGCTTTTCATAAGTCTTGACAAATTTCTTCACCAATGGGATGCGCATCAGAATTCTTGAGAAGTTAGACTGGTCAACTTTCTCAATATTGCAGCCATTCACTTCAGCAAGAAGATCTGTGACATAACTAACTGCGTCATCAGTGTTAGTGTGGTTAGATTGAGTGATTTGGAGAATACTGTCTCCATTAGAACTTACGATTCTACTTAATTCATTGCCATAATTTTGGATTGAATTGACATCATGTGTGTCAACATTTTTTGTCAACTGGATATATTTTTTCTTCTCTTCATCATTCAAGAGAGAAATATCTGTTGCGAGTTTTCCTGTTGTGATTTCTGGAAATTCTTTTTCTTTTTCCATATCTAATTGTTTTTAATTGTCCCAGTTGATTTGTTCAAGAAGCTTAGGCCATTTGTCTTGAAGAATGTTTGCGCACACATCAAACTCTTGGCAATACTTCATCATGCCAACTTCAGAAATCTTTTCATACAAGTTGTCATACATGCGTTGAGCTTTCTCATTGTCTTTGTCTTTGTCGACAATGTTCTTGTACTCAACCATGCGGATGTAAGTCCAGAAAAGCTCTTTGAACTCTTTGAATGTATTGAAATAATGCGTGACTGCCATTTGAGCAGTGCTCATGCTGTACAATGTCAAATATTTGAAGAAAGACTTCACCTCATCAATAGATGGGATGTATTTCAAATAGTTCTTCTTCACCTCTTCGCTGATTTGGTTGCCCTTTGCCCTAGCATCAATGCACATTTTAATGATGGCATTCTCAACAGCAGTTGTTGCTGAACTTCCGTCTCTATTTTGGATTTTGACTGCTTTGTCTGCGAGCTCCCACACTTCTTTCTTCACTCTGTGAATGTCAACAACCTGAATCATCTTCATGAATTTGATGAATTCTGAAGTTGTTGCAGGGTCTAATGGAGAAAGCTCATTGCGAAGCTCTTGCTCAGAGAACTCAGTGATGTCAAAGTCATCAAGAAGACGCGTTCTCTTTTCAGAAGGGTTCTTCAGCATAGATGCAATGCTCAAATTCTTACAAGCAAGTTCCCAAGTTCTTGGTGTAGTGAATTTCTTGTCTTCTGCACCAGGGTTCTCTTCAGCATCACAAGTCGCATTGTAGTAGAAATGCTCCGGATTGTCTTGAATCCAATCTAACAGCAATGTGTTCATGTAAGGCTTGTCTGAAGCCCATTCTCTCCATTCATCGTAAGTAGGGACATAGTTGAATTGAAGCCCAAAACGATTGAAGAATGCCGTGCCAATCTCATGAACACGGTCAGGGTCATCTTCAAGTCTGTTTCCAGCTGCAACAATCCCCCAGCCAGAACCGATATGCCATCCATCACAGAATTTTCTCTCAATGATGTTCTTGATGACATCTTCTGCATCTGGATTGCAACGGTTAATCTCATCTAAAAAGATGATTCCCCTACCAAGGTCTTTGTCTGCATTCCAGTCAATAGAATCTTTGCATTTCTCTTCATAGTCTGGGTCATTTGGATCAGGCATGTCTCCAACAGGCTTGTATGCTGGGATATATCCAAATGGGCATTGGACTGCCCTACGGTCTGGCTGGTCTACTGGACGGTCATAGCCAGGAAGTGAGAAACTTGAACGGTCCATGTCTTCTGTTCGCAAAACTACAAGATTGATTCCACCTGTACGTCTGAACTTACCTTGGTCAATCACTTGGCCAAACTTTGACTTGATAAAATCATACACTATAGTGGTTTTGCCGACACCAGGTGCACCAAACACTAATAGCATTTGGTTTTCGGGAAAAGCGAAAACCCTCTCAAGCATGTGTTTGAATTGGTTTGCACCAATATTGTTGTGCTTGAATTGACCATTTAGTTCTAATTTGATTTTCTTCATTTTGCTTTGCTTTTTTATTATTGTTTATTTTGAACATGCTTTCTCTGCAGCAACTTTGCACATGGCAATTGAGACATTTGCTTTGTCAATCTGCTTTTCAAAATAATGACGTTTCTCTTCAAGCCAAAGTTTTTGTCTTTCGATTTCTCTCAGACATGCTTTGCAATACTTTACGTATTCTCTTTTGCGCTTTGCACATGCACGAGAAAAGGCAATTATCTTGCCAACTTCTTCTTTGAATTCATCTGTTGGATTGCATTTTGCAGTACCACGAAAACGTGTTCCATCATTCTCTCTGATTTCACAGACAACTAGTCTTGCTTCCGGTTTCACGATGTAGGAAACCCCTCTGTTTACATTTTTACTCATAGCTTTTAATTTTATAGGTTTATGATTTGATTTATAATTGTATATAACAAAAACTATTCCATTATGTAACGATTTTTGAAATTTCGTGTCTCAAGCTCTTCAAGCATGTCTTTATAGTAAAAAGGAGCTCCTCGGTCAATGACTTCTTTTATTTTCTCTTTCAATATTTCTATATTGTTCTCGGTGACAACCCTTTTGATGTCAGAAGAAAATCTAGGAGCTTTGTCATTCCTCACTGATTTGTATGTTGTCAATATAGAATATGAATCATATAAGTCAATTTTGTCAGGATATTCATTTTCAACCACTTTCTCAATGAATCTATAAATTGCAGAATAGTCATGAACAAGTCGCAAAAGCCTTGACTGCACATCACTTTCATTTCTTTTACCCTTCTTTTGAAGATTCACTACAGCTTCATATAGACAACTATGAGAATTGATGTGATGACAGAAAATGTCAACCACGTGTCCTGTGATGCTGATTTTCACATCTTTCCAATGATTGGATTCAAGATAGTTACGGACATCGCAAACAACTTTTGTCAAGTCTTTGACTGCATCACATATGTCTTCCACAGAAAGTTTTTCACATTTGTCCATGTCACAACTGACTAATGTCTTGACAGCTGGTTTGTTGCCCATGCCATCAAAATCCCATTTAAGCATATCTATGTTCTTTACGGCCATCTTTTTATGATTTCTTCAATGATTATTACAATTGTGTTGAACACAACAACGATTATAGAAAGTGCAAGAAATAGGGCAATAGGTCCCCAAAGTGGTGCAGTCACCCACCACCATGACCAGTCAATTTTGCCAACAAGTTTCAAAACCAAGAAAATGGCAAAAATAAACATTGGCCGTGAAATGTTTATCAATACTCTTTGTTCATCTCTATACATAAATTCATTTTTTAAGTTCATACTTGTCAAAAACACCAAGAGCAGCGTAGTCATCTATGTTGTTTCTCAAATGGTAGCGGAACTTGTCATTGCATTTGTTGCAAGTGAAACAAACCATCAAACCAACAGGACTGTCATAGAAACCATCAAACTGCCAGTGACTCAATCTTTCCATGAACCCTTCGTTTTCTCTACAAAAACAATCAAGTTCTTTTGAATACCTGTAGTCTCCTGCTTGAGGTAAACTAGGAATGTTAAATTCTCTATTGTCTGCTTTGATTTTCATTGCTTTGCTTTTTATAATTTAATATAACAAAAAACAAAATAGTATTTTCAAATAAAGTTTTTCTTGTGTATATATTTGATATATATTTAGTTAGATGAATATTTTTCAAAAACTATATTATATCAAAATATTTTGGGTTGATTTTTTTGATTTGGAATGATTCATAGATAATTTTGATAACAATTATGATTAGGTTCATAATTAGGTTCATAATTAGGTTCATAATTAGGATAATTCATTTTAATGACTTTAGAAGGCTTTTATCTTGTAGACATATAGATTATTGATATAGATATAAAATATGTCCAGAGGTCATCTATAGTGATTCTCTAGACAAAATAAAAGTGCTCTAAATTTCAGAGCACTCTAAGAAATGAAAATGATACGCTTATCTGAGTATGTCATGCACAAATGGATGGTCTGTTGACAGTGTGCCATCTATGCAAGTAAGTTCAATGATAGGCTTGTTGTTCTCTAAATCAGTTGAGTTGATTCTATGAACAATTGAATAGTTATCTCCTGTAAATATGTTTATATTGAACCCATTCAGTGTCTGTAAAGAAAGGTTAGGGAACACTATCTTGAAGTTTTGGCCAGTTCTCCAGTTCACTAATGACGAATCTATATAGACATTGATATCATATATAGATGGAATTTCATCATTCACATATATTCTTAGCATATTTGACACTGGTTTCAATGAGGTGAGGATGTCATTCTCATGGTCTTGGTCATTCAAGACAATTGGAGACTCTTCATCTATTTTGCTATTGTCATATTTCAAAATTGCATCACAAAGGTTATATCCACTTGACACTGTATTCACCACAACTTGATTGGGTGCACTTGTGTCAATTGCAGTGTTGTAGCCTCCACGTATCACATCTGTATTGTATTGCAGTTCTACACTTGCTCTCCCATTTATGATAGAGTCTACATTGTCACTGACATGTGCAATCAAGTCTAACAATGAATTCCTATCTGCAAATGCGAGGTTTGCATTCTCTAATGCTTGAGAGAGCTCTTCTACTTTTTGAGCAACAACTTCATAGTTGCTTATCATTGTTATGACAGACTCTAAATCTGAAAGTCTTGACTCAATGCTTGAGATTGAACCTCTAGCACGAGTGAACATATCTGTGCATTGTTGCATCCTAGCAATTGCATCAGCAAACAAACTCATTGAGAATGTGTTGTAGTCATTCACAAAAGTGGTGATGCCATTCTTTTCTGGCTCAATATCTATCCTTAGGTTGAGCTTGAAACCATAACTGTTGCCATTCTGCACACCAGCCAAAGGCTTGAATTTTGGGTATCTTTGGAAATAGTCCCAACCAGGATGATCTGACTTCACATCGTCTAAGAAAAGAATCCCATAAAGATTACTTGTCTTTTCTTGTGAAGACACATCAACAATGTTATAATAGACTAACACCGCATTGAATTCAAATGAATCACCTAACTTGTTGAACTCATCTATATTAGGGATATTGCTGTTCACAATCTCTGCATATGAATTGGCATTGAAATCAATGCACACACCATCAAGACTTGTCTTATATGCATTCACTCCCCAATTTGTGCCACCGGCAGTGTATTGTGTCGTACTAGGTGAGCTTCCAAAATCTACTTCTGCTGCTGTTCTGTATGTGTAATTGCTGTCATACAATGCAGAATATGTCAAACCATTAGGGTCAGGGTTCTCTGCACTTTGTCCAAGAATATAGTTTTGATTGTTTGTGACCTGCATAGGGTCATTTGCAGAGAAGTTCCCATCAAACTCTTGTTTGAACAAGACCGTTGGTGTGTTCCCAACTTCTGATGGTATGTGGACATATATCTCAGTGTAAGCTTCATTGGCAATGTCAACATTATTAGTGATGTCAATGCTGCCAATGTACTTCACCACATTCTCATATTCTAAAAGACTGTCATTCCCTTCAACAAACCTAGCTTCTTGTCTGATAGTCAAATCTTCTGCGACTTTTGATGCATCATATTTCCAGTTGATTGCCCCCATCTCTTTCATCCAATGCCAAAATGCTCTCTCTGCAACTGAACGGTCTGTGCTGTTGTCGTCTGAACGGTCAAGCAAAAGCTCTTCAAAATTGAATAGATAGTCTTGCAAAAGCTCTGCGAACTCTAAAGAAGTGGTCTTCACTTTTTGTGGATTGCTACCACTGTCTCTATTCAATAGACCTTCTATTGCACCAATCTGTGTGTAGTTCTTGTGTTCTGAAATAGTGCCTCCACTTCCAGGGCATGCACTGCTGTTGTTCATTGCTGATACATCACTATGGTCGTAGTTGTTGTTGTTTATGAAATCTGGAATGTTGATGCACACAAAATGAGAGAACACGAATTCTTTTTGAGTGTTTGCTATGCATTTTGAAAGGTCTCTTGCGGCACTTGAGAATGTGTAGAATGTTGTACCGCTCTCATTCAATTTTTTCAATAATGGTGTGAATGCCATGTTCAATTTTTTATAAATAATATATCATTTATATTTATAAAAATGGATAATTTAGAGAAATTCAAAAAACTTGCAGATGTAAGAGAACTGCTTTTGAACACTTCTTCTATGACAAAGAAGCGTGAAATATTGTTAGACTACAAAAACAATTCAGACAAAGACTTCAATGAGAAGGTGTTTGACTTGATAACAAACAACCACATAAAGTTCTATGTGACTGCTTCAAAAGTGAAAAGCATGTATGCAATAAGACGTGTGGGTGATGAAGAGCCAATCGCTACAGATGAAGGGATATTGAATCTGTATGACATGTTAGCAAAAAGGCAATTGACTGGAAATGCAGCGTTGACTGCATGCGCATTGATGTGTGATGCTTTGCTTGACATTGACATCTATGTTGCTCAGTTGTTTTTAGACATTCTAGACAAAGACTTCAAATGTGGAGTGAGCAACAGCACTATACAAGCAATCTTTGGCGGTGAAGACACAGCAATAAAGAGAAATTTTGGTGTTGCACTTGCAAACAAATACTTTGACAGAGCAGACAAAGTAGATTTTGAAAGGCAAGACTGGTATGCATCAAGAAAATGTGATGGATTGCGTTGCATATGCATAAAAGAAAATGGTGTCGTGAAGTTCTTCTCTAGACAAGAGAAAGAGTTCACAACACTAGGAGTGCTGAAAGAGCTTGTTGAACTTTGTGAAGATGACAATTTTGTCCTTGATGGTGAGCTTTGTCAAGTTGATGCGAATGGAGATGAAGACTTCCAAGGGATTATCAAGCTTGCAAGAAGAAAAGACTACACCATTCCAGACCCATTTTACCAATTGTTTGACATGCTCACTATTGATGAGTTCTTTGGAAGGGCAACATCTCCAAATTTTAGTGCACGGATACAACGTCTGAATGCATTCTTCTCTAAAAACAAGACTCTTTTAGAAAACAACTTCAAAGTGTTGAAACAGACACATGTTGAAGACATAAACCACTTCAATGAACTTTGTGATGAAGCTCGTTCTAAGAATTGGGAAGGAATCATGATAAGAAGAGACGTCCCTTATGAGGGAAAGCGCACAAATGACTTGTTGAAGGTGAAAGATTTCTTAGATGATGAATTCACTGTCATTGACTATGAGCTTGGAGACATGCGCATGGTTGAGAATGGCAAACATGTGACAAGACAAGTGCTTACAAATGTCGTGATTGACTATAAAGGAAACAGAGTGAGTGTTGGAAGTGGTTTCAGCAAAGAACAAAGAATCCATTTTGCAGAGCACCCAGAAGATATTCTTGGACACACAATAACGGTAAAGTACTTTGAAGAGACAACAAACCAAAGAGGCACAGCAAGCATGCGTTTCCCAGTTGTGAAATATGTGTATGACAACAACGGGCGTACAGTATAAAATGCAAGAAAACAAATAAATTGAGATGCACTACACAAAAGACTTGGTGTTTTTTGACAAACATGGAACAGGGTATGGCTTTGACTATGACTCTGACAAAGACTTTTGGACTGGCTCAATATTCATAGAGCCTGTCTCAGAAGGGTTGTTTGAGACAGAAAAAATAATTGTGATGCAGAAATATTGCATGCACGAAGAAGCATTTGACAGTCAAATGTCAAACTCAGTCAAACGCTATGAATATGGCTACCCAGCAACAATATATGACTATTCATCAACTCAAACAGACAAGGACTACTATGAGTTCAGATGGGATGCAGACGTAAAAGAAGTTGATGAGATACAAATGTTTGGTTTCAACACACAAGTATGCCCGCCAGAAGACAGCTCAGCATTGACATTCAAAGAATACAATTGCCCCGACATTGTGTATATGAACAATGTGAGGATTGAAGATTTGTGTTCAAACCCTATATCATATGACTCTTCTGGACAAAATGGCAATGTTCATTTTATAGACTATAAGAAAGAAAACACTTGGAAGACAAAACATGCAGACATAGACTTGTGTTTCTGTGATGTGAATGATGAATACTCAACATTCAGAAGAGACTTGCATATGTATTATGTTGACCCAAACAGTGACACAGAGAAGCTTGTTGGATTGTTCACTGTATATGCAAAGTCTATTGAAGAAGATGAGCGTTTGACAACAATGTGCAAGAATCTAGGGTATAGCATTGACAATGTTGACTTCAGCATATTCCAAGACTCTGACATAAAAGAGCAATTGATTGACTTTGACTTGATGAACAAGAAAAGGAAAGAGATTCTTATGGAAGGGCACAACATATACCCTTATATTGGGTCTTACAAGTCTTTGATAAATGCCATACGTTTCTTTGGCTATGACAATGTGACTATAAAAGAATGGTGGAGAAATGTTGATGTTTCTTCGGAGAACTTCAACAAATATTTCATGGCAAGCACGTATTCATTGAAAGACCATGAAATCATTCATGATGAAAATAATGTGAGACTGCCATCAAAAAAGTACCGCAAGACTGGAAAGCTCTCACTTGTATACAATATAAACAAACCAAATGACAATGTTGATGCACAAAGCTCTTACTATGGCCATGCATATCCACAGACAGATGAGCAATTTGACTACACTATAGAAGAAGCTGTCATAAAATTATACGGGCTGAAAAGGAAACTAGAGAAAGAGTTTCTTCCATTGACAACTAAAATCATTGACATTGTTGGTGAAGCTGATGCATTCTATGCAAGCACAATAAGAGAGTCTACTTCACAGAACATATCATTTGCAAACCGTTCTGGATCTAGGAGCAGTTTCAAAGTGCTTGGTTCTGAAGATTCTTGTTTCTACATAGAAGACCTTCGTCCATTTGGAATACATGCAAATGAGCTTCCATCTGGGAATGGCATTGTTGGAGAATCTAGAAATGAGAATGCGAATTATATTGGAGCAGGTTTGAAATCATTGTATGATGCAAATGTAGTGACTGGCTCTGAGCTTCAAGAGTTTGGGCAAAATGTTATTGGAGACTATAATACAAATTGGTCAATTGGGACAGACTATGGTGGAAGGGGTCAAGATATCCAAATGGCAGGAAGTCTTGCTGACATACTTGACATTGAAGGGACTGGCAGTTGTGAGACTGGGACAGACTACACTGGTCCAACTGGTGTCGTAGCACCCTATGCAGATGATGGCAATTTGTTTGGCGCGTTTGGGACAAATGTTGCTAATTGTTCTCCATGGATATATTATATACAAGCAAATTCTAACAATGCAGGGAACTATTACCTTGCAGAATTCAGTTCATACTACCCAAATCTGAACAAGACATACAGACAAGCAAATGACTTTTATTCCGATGAGAACACACATTTGCCTGACAATGAGAACATCCCTATAGGAGCATTGGTTGAATTGATGGTTGATTCACCAGAATCAATATGGGATGAGTTTGACAAATCTTGGAATCATTATGGGATTTGCCCTTGGAATTATCTAGATTTGTTAGCTGACAACATATGTAGAGCAGAATGGGTAATCCATAAAGATGTAGACAACAATCCTGGTTTTGACACAACTATAGCAGGTGAAGTGATATATGGGTACAGCGATATTGGAGTTGTGCTTCCATATGTTGGAGACTATGATGTCACATTGAATCTATATGATTTCAACAACAACATAAGTGTTGTACACCACAAAAATGCAGTGACAGTTCTTCCAAGAGAAATTGAATTCACTGGTTGGTGCAGAATGAAGAAAAACCAAATCACATGGTATGATGAGCGTTCTTGGGAATCACTTTCAAATGAATGGAATTTTGCATATGACAACAATCTTACATGGAATGATATGCGTTCAGCATCATTCAATGGCATGGACAGAGCATTCTTTATAGGCCAATATATAGATTCACATGACATAGATGAATCTGTAATGATATACAATTATGCAGATTTAGAGAATGAATATAACTACTCATTGACAGAGAACAACAGTGGTCCATATGTTTGGGACAATCTAGACGTTGCTTGGCAAGACATGGACCATTTGTGGTGGAATGCTATGAACATAACTGGTGATATTCCATGTTATTTTGAGTTTGGCTATTTTGATGCAAGTGCAAATGCAATTGACTCTCCAGATGGAGTGAATGACTCTCTTCCTGGAAAATGGCTAGAGATAGTAGACAAAAACAATAAACTAGGCATATATAAATTCCCTAATGTTTCATCTAGTAGTCTAAACTATATAGCAGATGTGACAAGACAATTGAATGAGTCAACAGATTCAGTCATTTCGCAGTTCTTTTATTCTTATGTTTGGGATGTGAACTCATCAGCACATTCAAATTTGAATGTCCCTGATGGTTTCCATATTGTTGCAACATCTAAGAATCATGGAAGGACAGGAGATGTGAAGTTTGTTGGAATAGTGAAAAGTCAATGTCTTGCATATACAGATTCAAACAATGTGTTGCATGCAAGAATAGACCAAGACAACAAGCAATTGCGTTTCTTCACGAAATCAGTAGAATGCAACCCTAATTGGAATGACACCCTTTGTATAAACAACATAACTAGGATTCCTGCATATACTGATGTCAATTTCAACTACACAAATTGCAGAATACTCGGAAAGACAAACCCGAGATGGAAATTCACAAATCTCAATTCTGGGACAACCTACAATTCAACAAACAAGAATTACCATAGGATGTTCAAAGAGAAAGGATGCTGGGAAGTCTCATTGACATTGAATGACAGTAATGGGAATGTGTATTCAGCTGCACGAAATTTATTGATGATAGTATAATTATGAGAGTTTTAAAAACAGATGAATATTCAAAAATGATTCTCTATCATGGGACAAAAGAGAAGTTCAAAGCATTTGACATGTCCAAAATAAACTCTGGTTGGGGTGAACAAGCATATGGATATGGTTTTTATTTGACAAACAGCTATGAGACTGCAGAAGCTTACAGTAGAGGTGGGATTGTAATGAAAGTTGCTGTTCCAAGAAAGAAATACTTGTCTTATTCTGGAATAACTTTGTCTGAAAAAAATACAATAGCAAAGAGGTTTTTCAAATACTATACAGAAGTAGATGAATATGGGAAAGAAGCTTATCCTAATAAAGAATTAAGAAAAACATTTTGGGATGAAGAATGTAGATATTTGTTAGATTGTGAAGATGGTGGAGACATTTATGGGACAATTGCTTCACTAGTTGGAAGTGATGAAGAGACAAGTAATTTTTTGAGAAGTATTGGCTATGTTGGTCTAGAATTTCAAAGTCACAACTCTGTAACTGGAGAGAAATTCAACAATTATGTCATATTTGATGCAAAAGACATTGAAGTTTTATAAACAAAAATGTTAGTCAAATTCATAAAAAAAGAGGATTTAATCCTTTTTTTCTTTTTTATCTTCTTTGTCTTCTTTGAAGTTCTTTTTTGCTACTTTAACATATTTTTCTAATTTTGGGTATTTCTCTAAAAAGTCAGACAAATTTTCTGTAGAATACTCTAATTTTATGAATGAATATCTGTTGAATTGTCTAAAACCCCTTTTCTCGATATCCCAATAGACAACAAATTCTGTCCCTTTGTGCTCACCATTTGGTGATGGAGACCATACTTTCTCTAAAAATTCTGGTTTCAGTGTGCCAAATGCGTGTCTCTTCTCTTCATTCTCTTTCCTGTAGTAGAACTCACAATAATGGTCTTCTAATTCTTTTTGTATGTCTTTGCTCTTCTTGCTTTCAAAGACAGAATATTTATCAATGTATTTCACAAGTAATATATATTTAATATATTTATCAAATGACAGACCAGACAAAAATAAACAGTTGCAAGAAGCAGACAACCTCCATGAAGAATATCCAAGCTTTGTTGTCAACATCCATAGAGTAGTCTTTATTGTAGACTGCAGGGGTGTTCATTCCTATGAGTATGAACATGACATATGAAAGAACCATGCTTGCAATAGCAATTGGATTCACAATGCACACCCAAACACTCACAAGTGATATGACCACCAAAGAACTTATATAGTGTATTGGTCTTGCCCAACCATATTTCAAGAAATTCTTTGGTTTGAATTTCTCTATCATCTCTTTGATGAATTCTTTGAATGACTTGTGGTCTCCGTTTTCACGTTTTGCCTTGTTGTATTCCCTTCCATCCATCATAATCAATGGGACATATTCTTCATCTGCCTTTGGACCAGACTTGTATCTGCAACTGACTCCAATCATTGACATGCCAAGCATCACAACAATGGGCATCCAAGCAAGGTTAGTTGGTGACACAGTGTACCACCAGATGCCAAAAGGCACAGCAGTCAATGTGCACCAAGCGCTGAACATCCAGTCCCATTTGTTTGGCAAGAGATAATATGTCTCAGATATAGATGTAGGGACACCATATTTGAACAATATGAATATCACGTAAGCAAAACAAAAAAATATTGAAATAATAGGAAGTGAAATCATAAATTATAATTTTGTTCTAAAGTTTTCATTTAATCTAAGAATAAGTGTGTTTGCCTTTGAATTGTCAAACCCAATTTTCATGCATGCATTGTATGCACAAACAATCATCTTATTCAAAAAATCTTCATAGTCTTTTTCATCATTGTGCTTAATATTTATACTTTCAAACAATTGTTTGTCATTTCGCACAAGTTTCATGACAGTGTTCAACTCATTTGTTGACACATCTACATCTTTCATAGTCCTGTAGTCAATTTCTTTCAAAGGAGTGTCAAATATTTTTTTGTTTGGCCAGTTGAAATACAATGTAAGTGAAGACAATTTCACAAACTTGTCATATTTCACCCTATACCCATCAGTATCTTTGACTAAAAACTCTTCTATTTCAGAAAACTTGTTTGTGTATATTTTTGACTTGTTGTTCTTCAAGTCAAAAGCATTCTTGTCCAGAACAGCTATCAAAACGTCTTTCTTATGCTTTTTGCAAGCATTGTACTTATTGTCTGAGATGAAAATAGTTTCTCCATCAATACAAAGTTTCATGTCTGTACTGTACAGTGTCTCTCCAAAGTCATCTGCACAATAAATGACAAAGTCAGAAAAAACATTTTTGTAGTCTTCTGAATGGCATATGCATTTGTCATTTTTCAAGTTTGCAAGAAAGTTCATCAAAATCGTTGGCTCATATATCCATTCTGAAAACAAGCCAAGCCCATAGTTTCCGTATCTGCTGTATTTTTTTAAATTTTCCATAGTTTTGTCAATTAGTTCACAAAACGTCTCACTTTCAATTTATTGTACAAGTCAATGTTCTTTTGAGATGGTTCAACTTGTTTTTTCTCAACTAGAAGATAGTCATATTTCTCATGATATGCTTTGACTAACCTCAAAAAATGGTTAAGCCAGTTCTTGAGTTCTTCTTGTGATATCTCAACAAGTTGTGGAACGTCATCTTCTACAGAAATCCACAACTCTGCTTTGTCAAGCTTCACTCCAGTCATTTGGTAATATGCCAAAAAGTATGCGCTTAACTGCAAGAAATAGTTTGTAATCCATTCATACCGCTTCTTGTGCTTTGCTGTCTTGAAGTCTAAAAGGACTTTTTCTCCATCTTTGTTTTGATATATGCAGTCAACACGTCCAGCATAGCCGCCTTGCTCAAATGAATACAAAGTGTCTTCCATCTCTATGATTTTGTGAACTCTGTTGAAAAATCCACACACATAGAGTTTGTCAAACAACAAATCTCCAACTCTCAGCTCTTCATCTGTATATCCATTCTCTTTTGCAAAGCCCTTCATTTTAGAAGACACATCTTTGAACCTCTCAGACTTGTCTTCTATGTCAGACAAGAACCACCATTCTAATTTCTGATGCATGCATGTCCCTCTATTTGCACTGAATTTAGATATCCTGTCAGCTTCTTCATCACCAACTCTCTTTCTCCAGTTGTCTATCCCACTCTTGTCAGTCATTGCACCTAATATGGTTGTCACACTTGGCAATTTGTAGTGCTTGTCATCTTTTACAATATTGTAATATCGTTTGTTGTCTATTGTTTCAGTCAAAGACAGACTTTCTTGTGTAGCCATTACTTAATCAAACTTATTAGATAAATTATCAAATATGTAAAACCAATTATAGATGCGGCAATTCCAACTAAAAGAAGTATTGCTTTGTACAATTTAGTGTATCTTCTTTCTGGAGAAAGCACAAGCAATATAGTGTCAGTGTTCTGGAACCTTTGGTATTTGTCAGGATAAGCAATCAAATCAGAAAGTCTTAGTTCATTCAAAAGTTCTGTGACATCAGTCAGACTTTCTTTTATATAGTTGTCTATCATCATATTTTGCAAGACATAGTCTTTTCTTGTCTTTACTGGCATGTCAACAATCTCATCAGGTATGTTCACTAATGTATAGAGTCTGCCAAGCCAGTCTTGGTCAAACCCTATCTCATAGAAATCAGCTTTGTGCTGCTTTACAACTTTCCTCACTGTTCGCCAGGTCTTCCACTCTTTTATGAAGTTTTTTATAAACATAAGATTTTATTTTTTCAATTGTTTCACTATAGTCTGTATTTCTTCTAACTCTATTGGTCTGTACCCCCAAAAGTCTGTCCGCACGCTTATCCTGTTGTCAGCATTCAAGTCTTTAGAAGACTCTGCAATCCCACCATGCAAATTGAGTGTCCCACTAGACTTTCCATTCCATTCTAACATAGGGTACAAAGACAATGTTATCCCATACCTAGCAATGTCAACAATAGAGTTCTTGAGTATTATCACATTTGGGTGGAATTTGTCTGTGATTGTAGTTATTGCATTGAACACTTCTTCAGAAGTAAGGCATCCATAATTGTCATACAAAGCATATTCAGAAGTGAATTTTTCTGGATCAGACGCCATGAATATCTCATACAACATTGTGATTTCATCTAAATAGGCGTCATCTACTCTAAGACTCATCTTATCAAGTTCAGACAACATCAAAATTTTAGTCCCTCTTAAATCAGATAATGTGTTTTGTATTTTTGGTGCATCATATGCGATGTTTCCCAAAACGAAAAC
>JAEEGL015103104.1_pt1 | contig 59103 bp, 58 predicted proteins | sample 9134231 | NCBI WGS metagenome assembly JAEEGL01 (sample SAMN16246548, study PRJNA631951) | gut metagenome | biome: gut microbiome; feature: rumen; material: fiber-attached | host: Bos | place: Iran: Karaj | collected 2018-10
ATGAAATTTGTGCATATTTGCAGGTTTTGACGACGAGGAATACTTGGCTGTATTCCGAGGAGGAAACCCTGCATAAGATGTGCAAAGGTCGCTCTTTGAGGCATTACTGTTTTATGACCCTCCGCCCTTCACACAGCCCGTTTTGTTTTATCATAAGTCGAGGTCGAGAGTCATCTTCACTTCCCAGTCGGGGAAAGCCTCTTTTACCTGCGAAAGAATCTCCGTAAACACGGCTTCCCTGTCTTCAAGTTCAAAGTCAAGTATCACGTCAACGCTCAGGGTTTTCTCCTGCTCGTTTGCGTAGTAGCCGTGTATCTGCAAAACGCCGTCGTGCCTAGAAATGATGCGGTAAACCTCCGTGCGCATTTCATCGTGACCTTCGCCGAATGAATAGATGCCTATGCCTGCCATAATAATGCCGTGAGCGTCATAAACCTTTTCGGCAATTCTGCGCTCGAGCAGGTCAATCTCTTTGGCTGTAAGCGTTTCGGGTATCTCAATATGTACCGAGCCGACAAACATGTCGGGGCCGTAACTGTGAAGAAGCAGGTCATACGCGCCTTTTACATCCGGCTCGGAGCAGATTGTGGCTTTGATTTCGTCGGTAAGTTCCTTTTCCGCTCTTTTGCCCACAACGTCGTCAACAGCCTCGAGCATAAGTTCAATACCGCTCTTTATAATGAAAGCCGAAATGATGATGCCGACATATGCCTCGAGGTTGATGTGAAACACCATAAAGATAACGGCGGAAATAAGCACCGACGCGGAGAGTATGGCGTCATAAAGAGCGTCCTTGCCTGAGGCGATAAGCGAGCCGGAATTAACTTTGTTGCCCGTGCGCTTGAAATAAAGCCCTATCGCGATTTTCACCACTATAGCCGCCGCGATTACAATAAGCGTGACCGCAGAATAATCCGCCTGTGCCGGGTGGATTATTTTTTTGACCGATTCCACGCCCGCGGTAATACCCGCATACAGAATGATAGCCGCTATGAGCATTGTGCTCAGGTATTCTATTCTGCCGTGCCCGAGCGGATGCTTTTTGTCGGGCCTTCTGCCCGCGAGTTTGGTGCCGGCTATCGTGATAACCGATGAGAGCGCGTCCGTCAGATTGTTGACGGCATCGAGCACAACGGTAAACGCGTTTGCTATAAGGCCTACTGCAATTTTGAATGCGCCGAGCATTATATTGGCTATGATGCCGATAATGCTTGTGCGCACTATTACTTTGTCTCTGCTTTCCATTACTCCTGTTTGCCTCTTTCTTTCATTACTTCGCGCCCGCATTTGCCCGAAATGTGCTCCGCAGTGATTTCAACACAGCAGAGTTTTCCTTTTGCAAGGTACTCTTCGGTCTCCGCTATGCAGTCCTCTTCATAATCCGCCGAATACTTTTTGCCGATATCGAGTGCGATTTTTCTGAGCGACGCTTCGTCTTCGATTATCTTCGCTCTGCCGAAAACAATGACGCTGATATAGGCTGTGGTCCGTTTTTCGCTGATGACATCGTCCTGCGCGATAACGCAGAATGAGACTTTGTCGCAGCGGCGGATTGCGTCAATCTTATGCCCCTGCTTTGCGCAGTGAAAGGTAATCTTACCATCCGAGTAACAGTAATTTACGGGCACGCCGTAAGGATATCCTCCGTCTCCGCACAGGGAAAGTACCCCGCAGGAGGCAGAGGAAAGAATCTCTTCGCATTCCGCCGGGCTCAGCGCCTGCGCGGCGCGGCGAAGCAGCCTGAATTTATCCGTATTCAACTTAATAGTTTTCCGCGTTTATTTCAAAGAAACTCTGCGGATGGTCGCACACGGGGCAGATATCGGGAGCCTGCGTGCCCACAACGATGTGACCGCAGTTGCGGCATTCCCAGATTTTGACTTCGCTCTTTTTGAAAACTTCCTGCATTTCAATGTTTTTAAGCAGGGCGCGGTATCTTTCTTCGTGATGCTTTTCGATGGCGGCAACCGCTCTGAATTTCTTTGCGAGCTCGGGGAAACCCTCCTGCTCGGCGGTAACGGCGAAGCCTTCATACATATCGGTCCACTCGAAGTTTTCTCCGTCCGCGGCGGCGGCAAGGTTGTCTTCGGTGGTGCCTATGCCCGCAAGTTCCTTGAACCAGATTTTCGCGTGCTCTTTTTCATTGTCCGCTGTTTTCAGGAAGAGAGCGGCAATCTGCTCAAAGCCGTCTTTCTTTGCTTTTGAAGCGAAATATGTGTATTTGTTTCTTGCCTGTGATTCGCCGGCAAAAGCCGCTTCGAGATTCTTTTCGGTCTGCGTGCCTGCGTACTTTGTTTTACCTGACATTTTCTTTTCTCCTTTGTTATTTTATACTCATTGCCGCGCGGTAAGCATCGTGATTTGCTTTGCCGATGTTTCCGCCTTTGTTTGCGTCTCCGGCGACAACTGTGTTTACTGTAATATTCTGCATCGCGTCAAGCAGCGATCTTTCCGGCCTCACTCCTACGGCGAGCACGACGGCATCGCAAGATATTTTTTCCGCTTTGCCGTTTTTTGTGACCGTAATCTCGTCTGCCGCTATTTCGCTGAGCGCGGTGGATGTATAAATCTTGACTCCGAGCGGCTCAAGGCGTGAGAGCGAGTCATCCGTGTGCTGGAACCAGCCCTTGGGAGCGACTGAATCCGCCGCCTCGATGATAAAGACTTCCTTGCCTTCGAGCGCGAGATACTCCGCTGTTTCAAGGCCCGTGAGTCCGCTGCCTACAACGGCGACTTTTTTGCCCTCAATCTTTTTCCTGCCGAGAAGAATGTCCGGCGGGGTGAATACGTTATCCGCATCTGCTCCCTTGATTGAGCGCGGCACAACGGGCACGGAGCCGGTCGCAAGCACTATCGCATAAGGCGAAAGCGCCCTGACGGTTTCTTCGTCGGCTGGAGTGCCGAACATAAATTTGACGCCGAGTTTTTTCGCCTCTGTCATAAGGTCCTCAATGCACCAGTAAAGTTTGTCTTTGAGGTGACCCGATGCGGCGGCGATAACCTGACCGCCCGCTTTTTCGCCTTTTTCAATCACGGTAACGGCAAAACCTCTTCTCGCGAGAGTGACTGCGGCAGTGAGACCCGCGGGGCCCGCTCCGATAACGGCAACCGGTCTTCCGTTTCCGTCCTGGGGGGGATTGAAATATTCTTTTTCACAGCCCACGCCCATATTAAGAGCGCACTCGCCGGGCTGACCGACACCTGCGTTGTTAATGAAGGATTCAATGCAGTAAAGACAGCCTATACAGCGGCGTATGTCTTCGGGGTGACCCTCTTTCGCTTTTTTTGCGAGGTGCGGGTCACAGATGAAACTTCTTGCGGAGCCGACCATATCCTGACAGCCTTCGCGAAGCTGTCTTTCAGCCTGCTCGGGTGAGCGGATAAAGTTTGCCGCGATAACGGGGATTGAAACCGCTTCCTTAACCGCCTTTGCGAGGTAGGCTCTCCAGCCGGGCTCAAACGAGGTGGGCTCGAGCCAATAATTGTAGTTATCGTAACAAGCGGAAGAAACATCAATCGCGTCAACGCCGAGTTTTTCAAGGCTCTTCGCGATTTCAACGCCCTCTTTAAGGGTGTAGCCTTTGCCGGGCTTTCCGTTTTCGGCATACATTTCATCTGCCGTAAGGCGGACTATCAGAGGATAATCCTTGCCGCATTTTTCCTTGATGCCCGTAATGATTTCCGAAATAAATCTCAGGCGGTTTTCAAAACTGCCGCCGTATTTGTCCGTTCTCTTGTTTGTGTTGGGGCTTAAGAACTGATGAAGAATATAGCCGTGAGTGGCGTGAAGTTCAACGGCGTCAACATCCGCTTTTTTGCATCTTACCGCCGCCTCGATGAAATCGTTTATAAGCGCCTTTACCTCTTTTTTGCTCATGGCGTGAATTCTTGTCGCGCCGTGTGCCGAAAGCTCACAGTCCGACGGTGCCTGAAGCGAGAAGCAGATTTTCTTCTGCTCAAGGCCGAGAAGCACGGGCGTGGTTTTGAAGAGGAGATTCGGCAGTTTCGGGAATTTTTCGGTGAGAGGGATAATCATGGGCAGGGTATTTATTGAACTCGCGTAGCCCTGCCTGCCCGGATGATGCAGCTGGATGCAGAGTTTCGCCCCGCAGTTATGAATTCTGCGCACCATTTCCCTCATGGGCTCAATATGCCTGTCGCTGCTCATTGAAAGCTGAGTGAATGTAGAGGCGGCGCCCTTGTCGTTTACCCTGCATATGCCGGGGATGATGAGACCGACTTCGCCTTTTGCCCTCTCCTCATAGTATTCAATCATTCTTTCGGTAGGGCAGCCGTTAATCTGACCGAGACTCATCTCGGCTGCATTCATCACGATGCGGTTTTTTATTTCAAGATTTCCGATTTTAACCGGGGAAAAAAGCATATCGTAACTCATTTGTTTTCATCCCTGTACTTTTTTATTTCTTCCTTGAAGCGTTTAAGTTTTTCCTGCTCAAGTTTCCAGTATATTGTGCGCACGGGAGGCGCAACGCCCATAAGCACCTTTGAAAGGGCAAACAGCGGACTCGGCGAACAAAACTTCTTGCCCTTTTCGAGCGCGGCAACCATTTTTCTTGCGACCACATCGGGCTGCTGCACGGGGAAGGGCTTTTCAAACTTGTAGGGTGAAGCTACATTGAAGAAGTTGGTGTCCGTTGCCACGGGGTAGAGGCAGGTGAGTTTAAGCGAATTGGGCATCTCAAGGCGGATTGCCTGCTGGAAGCCGTGAAGCGCGAATTTTGTGGCGGAATAGAGGGCGTAGCCGGGCATAGCCATCTGACCTATTGCCGACACGGTATAGGCGAGGTGTCCCTCCCTGCCGTCAAGATGATGAAGGTACTTTGCGTATGTATATATAGGTGAAATTGTATTCGTTTCAAAAATTTTAAGGATTCTCTCCCAGTTTGTGTAGTTGAATTCCTCATAATAGGGGAAGCCTGCGTTGGCGTAAAAGAGGTCTATCTTGCGCCCTTCGAAAACTTTGTTCGCCTCTTCAAATAAAGAGTCTACTCCTTCGCGGGAGCTTACGTCGCAGGTAAAGGGTATGACATTGTCGGCAAAGGAAGCAAGTTTTTCCTCCGCGTGGCGGGAAACGGCGAGGATGAGATTTGATTTTTCGGCGCTGAGGAGTTTGAGCACTTCGTAGCCTATGCCGCTTGACGCGCCGGTGAGAACGATGGTCTTATTGCTTATCATGGTTTTTCTCCTTGTAACAAAAGGCTCTGCCAAAGCGGCAAAGCCCTCTGCGTTTTGATAGTGTTTTGCTTATTTCGCTTTTACAACGGGTGACTCGGGTGCATTCTTCTTGACGCTGGCAATACCGTTGTTGCAGCTCTTCTTGGTCTTGTAGCCTTCGCCGGTAGCGATAATCTGACCGTTGCGTGCTTTCAGGCGGAATCTGAATTCGCCCTTCTTGTCAACATAGATTTCGTATTTGGGATTCTTGAGTTTTGCGTATCCCTCTACGGTCTGGTCCTCGATTTCGCTTGCGCAGTTGGCGCGTACGCTCTCAATGCCGTTAAGGCAGGATTTTTCGGATGCGTATACTTCGCTGGTCGCGATGATTTCTCCGTTGCCTGCTTTAAGGTTGAACTTTACGCCGGATTTGACTGCTTTGATTTCAAATTTGCCCATTATTTCTGCCTCCTCTTTATTTTCAGGGTGCGGCCCTGTGCCGCCCCTTAATCCCTAATTAGAATATAGCACTATAAAATAATTATGTCAAATAAAATAAGGTTACCGGTCCTTGTATTGGTAGCATCTGACATAATCGACCGTCATTGAGGCGGGAAGGTCGGTGTTTCTCCCGACCTTTTCGTCAACTCCGATTGATATTATGAGATACAGCGGCACCTCGCATACGCCGCCGAAACTTGTGCGCGCTGTTTCAACGCCGTTGATATAGAAAATGTATTCATCTTCGTTCCATTCAACGCCGTATGTGTTGAATTCGTTGTAGGGGTCATTCGCGTAGAAACTGCCCTGCTGCTCTTTTTTGTGCGCGTCGCCGTAGGCGTCAACGTGAATTGTCTGATAGACAGAGCCGAAATCGGGGCTGTTCGGATTATAGTCGGTCACGGTTTCAAATACATCTATCTCCGCTCCGCTCACCCCTCCGTCGGTGTCATCCGCCCACATACCGTCCGTGAGCAGCCAGAAGGCGGGGTTGAGCCCCGCGCCCTTGGGCAGAATACAGCGGATTTCGAAGTAGCCGTATAACTGCTCGTATCCGGTGTGGTCGCCCGAATAGTTTTTGGCGGGATTTGTTTCCATGCCGTAGGAGTAGTAGCCCGCGCCCTTCGGTCCGTCTTCTTTGTATTCCACAGTGAGTTTAAGGCAGCCGTCATCGGTGAAACTCACCTGGTCGCGATTCCACCACGCGGTATCACGCTTTTGTGTGTCGTTTGCGCCGTAAACATAGTGCCCCTGCCATACGGTGGTATCAAATCCGTTTTCAAACTCATCCTCCCAGACGAGGTCAAAGCGGCTCATATCAATGGAATCTTTGTAGGGCGTTACGGGCGTATCGAAAGCGAAGGCGCCGAAAAGCTGAAATACAGCCGTGAAAAGCGCCGCCGCGCGTTTTAAGTCAAACGAGAAAAATGCTTTGAACAGCAAGCCTGTTGCGGAAAACATATCGCCGAGTGAATTTATCTGCCTGGTTGCGAAAAGAGAAAGAACTTTATTCACGCTCTCATCCTCCTTTGCGTACTGTAAAATCAGACGTTATCCTGTGAAAAGAAGAAGAAATCAACGGGGAACCAGCCGGCGGCGCAGGCGGGCATTTCTCTGCGCTTGCCGCCGTAAGTGCTCGCGATAACCCTTATCGCTTCAATGTGGTCAAGTTCAACATCGGGCTTTTCGTCTGTGTCTTCAACGGTAACCTGAGTTCCCCTGACCGTTATCTTTAACTGCTCGTCTTTCTTGTATCCGTGAATAAGAAGCACTGCGCTTCCTTCACCTAAGTTTACCCTCTTTGCCTTGACGGAAAGGAAGGCGAGAATGAATTTTTTATAGTTGAGAATGTTGATCTGTTCGCTGTGAGTAAGTTCATATCCGTCGGAATTTGCACTCAGATAATCGCAGAGTTCTTTATCATAAAGCGGAATTGAGACTTCAATTTTATCCGCGCCCGTCGTATTAAGCACGCAGAGCGCAAGGTCAAGCGTATCTTCGGTTTTTACGGGCTTGAATTCCTGTATTCCGCTTTCGCCCCTGCGGCAGAAGTAGCCCTTGAATTCATCGCCGTCAAAAACAGCATAGGGAATACAGTTCCATGAGCGCAGAATATCCTCGTAATCCTCTTCGGGGCGGTTTACGTAAACGCCCGTTTCCTCGTGCAGGGCTTTTATCCGCCTTAGAATGTCCTTATCATCAGCGGTGATTTCCTTCGCCGTGTAGTTGTTGGTATAGCCGTCGCCTTTTAAATAACTGATTGTTCTTCTGTTAATCTCTGCGCAGAAGGAGATGCCTGCGGGCTCATAGCCGAAATGCTCGTATCTCTGCCTCTGTCCGCCGAGCAGGGAAATGTCGGTACCATCGTTTTTCATCTGATCGAGCGTCATATTCATGCACTCAATCATATAGCCTTTGCCCCTTGCGTCCCTCGCTACCGCGACATTGCCTATGCCGCCGATTTTAATCGGGATGCCGCCCGCATTCATTGTCATGGGGAAAAGACCGACGGAGGCTTTTATGTCGCCGTCTTCCTTAATCATAAAATTGTTGTAAGCAGGCTCGTATTTATCTTTGTAAAGTTTCGGCAGAAGGCTGAGAAAATGAACTTCGGGATCTTCATCTCTGAAAAACACGTCGTCAAGCACTTCTATAAGTCTGCCGTTATCCGCGGCACAGCCTCTGCCTTTATATATCTCTTTCATATTTATCTCCCTTTTTTCTGAAAATCTCCGCTGCTGAGCGATTCATAATTTGATTTGCGGCGCGTTTTTCTCTTTGCTGCCTTTCTCGAAAGCACAAGCAGTATAAGCGCCGCGCCTATTACTACCGCAAGGGCTTTGAATACGGACGAAGAAAACACATCTTCAAAAGTCGTGCCGAAAAACGAGAAGAACGAGCGCTTTATATCAGCGGACGCGACAAGGTCGATTTCGGCTATCGGCTTACCTGCGTAGAGCACCTTGCCTTTGCAGATTTTATCGCCTTTGCCTACGGGCGCTTTGATAAGCTCGGGCACGGTGTCCGCAACGGGCTCAATGAGAAGGCTCTTGTCCGTTTCGCCTTTGGGAAGCAGGCCGTAAGCGTTTTCCGCAGGGCACAGGCCGACTGAGTCAACCCCTTTGCCGTATTTCACAGGCACTTCGCTGACTACCTGCGACGCGCTCGCAATCGGCACAAGGCGAAGGTTTGTAAACGCCCAGTCATACATTTGCTTGGTGTCAACAAAGGCGCCGTTTTCGTCAACATAGTCCTTGTCGATATCTTCCATAATGGAATTCATGCAAACGGCAATATAGTTGTAGCCGTTGTTTGACGCCTTGCTCACAAGGCAGCGTCCCGCGCCGGATGTGGTGCCGGTTTTGCCGCAGATTTCGTGCTCGCAGTAGTAATCCTTGTAGCCGGGCATAAGAGTGAAGTTTGTGGTGCGGATTATCCTCTCCTTGTGCATATCCGTTTCGGGAAGCGTGTAGGAGGTCTGTGATGAGATTTCCGAAAAAGCGGGGAATTTCATCGCGTATTCAAAAAACTTCGCCATATCCGCGCAGGATACATAATGCTCTTCGTCGTCAAGACCGTGCACATTCATAAAGTGTGAATTCGTGCAGCCGAGTTCTTCCGCGAGAGCGTTCATCTTATCCACAAAAGCCTGCCTGTCGTCACCCGTTGACCAGTAGGCAAGGGCGGTGGCGGCATCGTTTGCCGACGGAATCAGAAGACAGCAGAGCCAGTCGTGGATTGTAAGAACTTCGCCGGGTTTGAGTCCGCTGAGCGAACTGCCCGTGCCGTCAAGTTCTCTGATGCAGGATTCCGGCATGGCAAACTCCTCATCGAGGTCTTTGCACTCGGAAAGGATTATGCTCGCGGTGATGACTTTCGTCAGCGAGGCGGGTTTCGTCTGCTTGTTTATGTTTTTGGAAAAAATCACTTCGTCGTTATCGAGGCACAGCAGCATTGCGCAGTCCGAATAAAGCGGAGTTTCAAGGTAACTGCTGTACTCCGCAGACGCACTCGTGAGCGCGGCAGACAAAACTGTGACTGCCGCAAGGAGCAGTGACAGAAACGCTTTTTTCATCTTTTCAGTATAACTCCTTTATATAGTTTTCAACATCTTCTCTCGTGCCCTTGAACGGACCGGGAGCTTCCATTTTGAGCGATACGGTTGCGGTCGCGGTCAGCAAAGCCTCGGGTATTGTGTGCTCAAGGCGCTCGTTTATGTAGGAGGCGAAGGTGGTGTCGCCTCTGCCTGTCCTGCCGCTGAGATTTCTCGATTTGATGGGGCAGGTCGCAAATTCCTTGCCGTCATATATAAGCACTTCGGTGTTGTGAGTTATCATTATTTCCCTTGCGCCCCACGAGTACATATGCTTTGCCGCCTCTTTCCTGTCGGTACAGCCGGTGAGGATTTCCGCCTCGGCGGCATCGGTTTTGAGGTAGGTTATATAGGGAAGGCACTGCAGTTTATCCGCCCAGTCTTCAAAAAAGACGGAGCCGTCATCGTTTGCGTGGCGGAGCATCGCCTGAACATCCAGGGCAACGGGAGCCTTCTTTGAAAGAGAAACTATCAGGTCTCTGTCAAAATCGCCGTAGATAAGACCTGCCAGGTGATAAATCGCGACATCCGCCTCGGGGATTTCCTCAGTCCTGAACGGATCGCCTTTTGAAAGGCACATACAGGTGCGCCTCTCTTTATCCGCCGTGTGGTAAATGTTTACCATATCGGTGGATTTTTCGCTTTTAAGGCAGATTATATCCTCCCTCGGAATGGTGAAACAGTCGAGCCTGTCCATATCTTTATCGGCAACCTTTGTCACCGCGAGCACCCTGTGCCCCAGAGCGTATGCGGCGGCGGATGAATACACTACCGCGCCGCCCACGATTTTTACATTGTTGCCGAGATAGTCGGTGTTTGAGTCAAGAGTCGCGTGCCCTATTATCATTGATGAATATTCAGCCATTGTTCCACCTCGTTAAAAGTTTTTTATATAGTCCCTTGTCATTAAATATAATCAGACCACCCTGAATAAATAGAATTTGAGATAATCTGTTTCGGGTACATTCCAGAGCACGGGATGGTCCGCGCCCTGCTGCCTCGCCTCAATCTGAACAAGCTGCACGCTCGCGTCCTTTGCCGCCTCGGCAAGCATTTTTTCAAAAAGCGCGCTCTCCATAAAATGAGAGCAGGAGCAGGTTGCGAGGTATCCGCCTCTGGGAAGCAGTTTCATCGCCTTGTAGTTTATTTCTTTATATCCTCTCGTTGCCGCAGATACGGTTTTGCGGCTTTTGGTAAACGCGGGAGGGTCGAGGATTATCATATCGTAAGGCTTTCCGCCTTTTTTATCAAGTTCTGTCAGCAGGTCGAAAACATCCGCGCAGACAAAATCAATCCTGTCTTCAAGGGAGTTTCTTCGGGCATTTTCTTTCGCTGTTTCAAGAGCGTCCGCGCTGATGTCAACGGCGCACACTCTTTCGGCCCCGCCCTTTGCGGCGTTCAGCGCGAACGAGCCCGTGTGGGTGAAACAGTCGAGCACCTTTTTGCCTTTCGCCAGTTTTGCAACCTGGGCGCGGTTGAATTTCTGATCGAGGAAAAAGCCCGTCTTCTGTCCGTTTTCAAAATCAACTGTATATATTATTCCGTTTTCGGTGATGTCCGCGGTTATCTTTTGCGGGTGAGGCAGACCTTCATACCAGCCCTTGCACTGAGGCAGCCCCTCTTTTTCACGCAGGATAACATCGTTTCTTTCGTAGATTCCCTCTATATGCTCGCCCTCTTCTTCGAGCACCTCGCATATGAGCGGATAGATTGTATCTTTCAGTTTTTCAATGCCGTATGAAAGTACCTGCGTCACGATTATGCCGCCGAATTTATCGGCGGTGAGCCCGGGTATGCCGTCGGACTCTCCGAATATAAGACGGCAGTTTTCGAGGTTTCCCTGCATAACGGTTTTGCGGTAATCAACGGCGTATTTTATTCTTCTTTTCCAGAAGAGAGGTGTAAACTGCTCGTTGGGGTTTGAGGAAAGCACTCTCACGCGAATCTTGCTCTCAAGGCTTACAAGCCCGGTGCCGAGATACGCCCCTTTGGGGGAGGAGACGTGAGCAAGGCAGCCGTTTGTCACCTCGCCGAAGACATCCGTCACCTCTTCGGAATATACCCACGGGTGCCCGGAACGCAGAGACGCCTCCGCTTTTTTATTCACTTTGAAAATCGGAAAACCTTTTCTGTCCATAAACACCTGAAAAAAACACAATGCCGGATGCATACACATCCGGCACCGTGTTTTGGGGAAAGAGAAAATAAAAATGAAAAAAGAAGATGTCTAGATAATCGGACAAATTTGTCCTTGTGTGGTAATATTACCCCATTTACTCGGGATTTTTGTGTCTTTTTCTTAAACAGATTGTTAATAAACTATTAACAAGTCCTCTTTTTTCAATTTTTGCCGGATATTCTGTATATTTATATGGTTTTTTGTATTTTTATTCTGTTTTTATGCTTCAAGAAATGCCTTGAAACCCTTGTACGCCATATAGACATCCGCCTTTGCAACCACTTCAAACGGCGCGTGCATCGAAAGAACGGGAACGCCCACATCAACTACCTGAGCGCCGAGTTTTGCGATATACTTCGCAACCGTTCCTCCGCCGCCCTCGTCAACCTTGCCGAGTTCGCCCGTCTGCCACACGACTTTCGCTTTGTCAAACGCATCGCGTACGGAGAAGACGAATTCCGCGTTCGCGTCGTTTGTGCTGCCCTTGCCGCCTGAGCCTGTATATTTGGTGAGCACTATGCCTTTGTTGAGGTAGGCGGCGTTTTTCTTATCGTGTACGCTTCCGAAAGTCGGATCGTAGCCTGCGTTTACATCGGCGGAAAGGCAGGTGCTGTTTCTGATTACATCCCTGTATTCCGCTTTGCCGATTGCGGCTATGTCGGCTATAAAGTGCTCAAGGTAGGCGCTCTGAAGACCCGTGTTGCCGTCGGAGCCGATTTCCTCTTTGTCGGTGAGCACGGTGACGGTGGTGTATTCGGGCTTTTTAACGGCGAATGCCGCCATAACGCTCGGATAGGCGCACACTCTGTCATCGTGGCCGTAGGAGCCGATGAGGCTTCTGTCAAAGCCTATGTCAACCGCGGGATAAGCGGGCACGGCTTCAAGCTCGGCGGAGAGGAAGTCCTCTTCGATGATGCCGTATTTTTCGTTGAGAATTTTTAAGACATTGAGTTTCACGGCGCAGTCGCTCTTCTCTTTGCCGAAGGGTCTTGAGCCGATGAGTATGTTGAGTTCTTCACCCTTTATGACCTTTGTCATAGGTCTGTCCGCCTGCTGTTTGTCAAGGTGGGGAAGAAGGTCGGTCACGACGAATACGGGGTCGCCCGGCTCATCGCCTATGCGCACGCAGACCTTTTCGCCGTTTTTCTTCATCACGATGCCGTGAAGGGCAAGCGGTATAGTGGGCCACTGATATTTTTTGATGCCGCCGTAGTAATGGGTTTTGAAGAGGGCAAGTTCATCCTCCTCATAGAGCGGATTGGGTTTAAGGTCAAGACGGGGGCTGTCGATATGAGCGGCGAGAATTCTCACGCCGTTTGCGGCGCTCTTTTTGCCGAAGGTACACAGAATGACCGCCTTGCCGTGAATTACGGAATAAACTCTGTCACCCGCTTTGTATTTGGCGTGCGGGTCGAATTCCTTATAGCCCTGCTTCTTCGCGAGGTCCTCGGTGTAAGCCGCCGCCTCTCTCTCGGTCCTGCAGGCGTTTAAAAATTTGACATAGTCAACACAGAATTTATCCGCCCCGGCAATTTCTTTTTCGTCGCACACATAGTTTGCGTGCTCGGGCTTGTAAAAAAGTTTTTCTTTGAGAATTTCGGCTTCTGTTTTCTTGCTCATTTCAATTCCTCCGTTATAAACTTCCCTGCCGCCTGCGCGGCTGTAACAGGGTCTGTATTTTCTATAATTACATCAGAAAGCGCGGCGTATTCGGAAATACTCTTCTGCGCGGCAACCCGCACCCTCGCTTCCTGCTCCGTTATGCCGTCCCTTAAAGAGATTCTTTTTATTCTCTCCTCTTCGGGAGCGGTTACGCAGATTATTTTGTCACACACGGCGGTCAGCGGACTTTCGAAAAGCACGGGGGCGTCTATCACCGAGGCCTTTGCTCCCCTGCCCTCACCCAAGTGTATTTCTTCAATGGTGAGTTTCGTGATTTCGGGGTGGGTGATTTTATTGAGAAGCAGGGTGTTTTCGGGTGACGAAAACGCGCGCCTTGCAAGTTTCCTTCGGTTAAGAGTGCCGCTCTCAAACAAATCCGCGCCGAAACTTTCGCTAATATCTTTTATGACCTGCGGGTTTTCGACCGCCTTTCTCGCGAGCAGGTCCGTATCTATCACATTACAGCCGTGAGACGAAAAGACTTCGCCGATTGTCGTTTTGCCCGATCCCGTTGGACCTGTCAGCCCGTAAACGGGGCGGGTAAAATCGAGGTCAATCACATTGAATGCGGCGGAGCGCAAAAGGCGGTTGTAAACCGCGAGCCCCACTCCCTGCATATCGGGGAAACGGACAAAGGCGTTTTCACAGCCCGTTTCGTCAACTCTGCGCAAGGCATCGAAAATATGCTCCGCCTGCGAGCCGGCATCGCCCTTTATTCCGTATTCGAGCGAATGCTCAAAATACTTTCCTTCGCCTTCAAAGCAAACCGCGCAGGTGGCGGTTTTCTGCGCGAGGAGAAACTTTTCGTATTTTTCAAAACTGCCCTTAATCAGGGTAACCTTTGCTTTGGGCGCGTAATGCTTGTATTTCATGCCGGGTGACTGTGCCTTTTCGCCTTCGGCAAGTTTTTCAAACACCGCGTGTGATATTTCAATCTTTCCGAGCACCTCTTCAAGCTGCGCGGGTGAAATTCCGCCGGGTCTCAGGAGCACCGGAGGGTCGCTGACAAGCGATATAACCGTTGACTCAACGCCCACCGAGCAGTCGCCGCCGTCTATCACCGCGTCAATCCTGCCGTCAAGGTCCTCTTTTACGTGGGATGCCTTAGTCGGACTCGGTCTGCCCGAGGCGTTTGCGCTCGGGGCGGCGAGCGGAAGTCCGCTTTTTCTTATTATCTCCCTTGCCGCAGGATGAGACGGCATACGGATTGCCACCGTGTCAAGCCCCGCCGTCACCTCGTCGGGCACGAGATCCGATTTTTTCATTATGAGCGTAAGCGGACCGGGCCAGAATTTCTCCGCGAGCGGATAGAGCGCGGGGGACATCTTAGATACAAGCGGCGGTATCTCCTCAAGCGAGGAAACGTGGACAATCAGGGGATTATCCTGCGGTCTGCCCTTTGCCTCAAATATTTTCTTTACCGCGCCGGGGTCAAGCGCGTTTGCGGCGAGCCCGTAGACCGTTTCGGTAGGGATGGCGACAATGCCGCCCGACTGCAGAATCTCAGCCGCTTTTTCAGCCGCGCCCGGCTCGTTTGAATTGATGTAAAGTGTGTTCATCTTAACTTTCCGCCGCCTTCAGTTTTTCAGCCGTGTCGGCAGTTATGAGGGCATCTATGATTTCGTCAAGATCCCCGTTTACTATCGAATCTATCTTGTAGAGCGTGAGATTTATGCGGTGGTCGCTGACTCTCCCCTGCGGGAAGTTGTAGGTGCGTATTCTTTCGCTCCTGTCGCCTGTGCCGACCTGCGCTTTTCTCTCGCCCGCTATTGCGCTCTGCTGTTTGCTGCGCTCCGCCTCAAGTATTTTTGAGCGAAGCACCTTCATTGCCTTGTCTTTATTCTTATACTGGCTTCTTTCGTCCTGGCACTCAACAACCGTGCCTGTGGGGATGTGCGTAATCCTTATCGCGCTTTCCGTTTTGTTGATATGCTGGCCTCCCGCTCCGCTTGAGCGGAAAGTGTCTATCTGCAGGTCCGCGGGGTTTATGTCAACATCAACATCCTCCGCCTCGGGCAGCACAGCGACTGTGGCGGTGGAGGTCTGAATTCTGCCCTGATTCTCCGTCTCGGGCACTCTCTGCACGCGGTGAACGCCGCTTTCGAATTTGAGGCGTGAATACGCGCCTTCGCCCTCTATCATAAAACTGATTTCCTTGAAGCCGCCGAGTTCGGTGGGGTTTGAGGATATGATTTCTGTTTTCCAGCCCTTCGTTTCGGCATACATTGAATACATTCTGTAAAGCACGCCCGCGAAAAGGGAGGCTTCCTCTCCTCCCGCTCCGCCTCTGATTTCAACGATGATGTTCTTATCGTCGTTTTCGTCTTTCGGCAGAAGGAGCACTTTCAGTTCTTCGAGGCAGGTTTCCATTGAGGCGGCGCTGTCTCTGAATTCCTCCTGCACCATCTCTCTGAAATCAGGCTCAAGTCCGCCTGCGTCGAGCAGAGCCCTCGCCTCCGCCTGCGCCTCTTCGGCTTTTTTATACTCCCTGTATTTTTCAACAACGGGCGTGAGGGCTTTGAGTTCTTTCATTATGCTTTTGTATTCCTCTATGTCGGAGGAAATATCGCTCTCGCAAAGGCGGGCATTGAGGCTTTCAAACCTCTTTTCCACCTCTTTCAGTTTGTCAAGCATCTTCTTCACGCATTACTTTCTTGATATTCTTCTCTATCTTGATTCGCTCCTGCATTATCTCTCTGCCGCAGCCGAGACATCTGATGCGGAAATCCGCGCCTATGCGAAGCACGGTGAATCTGTTGCATCCGCAGGGGTGATTCTTTTTCATTATGAGTTCATCGCCTACGCGTACATCCATAAGCAGCCTCTCATTCGCTGTAAAAATGCTGCACCCAGCAGAGATTTCTGCCCGGGTCGCAGTCCGCCGCAACTCCTATGCCTATGCTCTTGAATGCGGGGTTGATGATGTTTTCATAGTGTGTTTCGGAGTTTCTCCACGCGTTGCAGACGGCAGACGGGGTTGCGTAGCCCCAGCCGATATTTTCGCCCGCGGTACCGGAGGTAAATCCGTTTTCTCTGAATATGGTTGTGTAGTACTTGTTGCCCGGCCTCATATGGCTGTGCTTGCCGCTCCAGGCAACCTCCTCCGCTCTCACGCAGGCCTGCTCGGTGAGTCTGCTGCTCAGGGTGAGAGGCGAAAGACCTTTTTCGGCTCTCATCTTGTTTGTCAGGCGGAGCACCTCGTTTATGTAATCGGAATAAGTGTTTCTGTTATCCTGCGCTGCAGGCAGAAGGTCGCTGTAACTTGCGGAATATCTGAGCCTGTTGTATGTGATATCCTCGTTTTGATAGCCTATCAGCGTAACGCTGCCGTCGGCGTTTACGGCGTAGAGTTCATCTCTCGTGCCCGTGCGCGAAACGCCGTATTTGAGGCTTTCGTTTACGCTCTTGCTCTGTACCTTTGTTTCGCCCTCGTACTTAATGGTGGTCGGCTTTGTGGTGGTGGGCTTTGCTGTCGTTGTCACTCTTGTAGTGGCTGTGACGGTGGTTGACGGTTTAGCCGAAGTTGTTTTAACCGGCAGAGTTGCGGTTGTAACAAGAGGCGCGGAGGTTGTGAAAGGAGACTGTGTGAGCGAAGGCTCAGTCTCCGTTTCCGATGTGACCTCTTCGCTTTCCGAAGTGATTTCTTCTGTTTCGGAAATCTCCGCTGTTTCTTCGGTATCCGTCTGCGCCGTTGTGCCCGTGTCCGCTTTTTCTATGCTTCCGAATGGGAGCGAGCACGCCGCGGCGCAAAGGATGAGCGCAATGAGCACGGGTATGATTATTATTTTATTTGACATTGTTATTCCTCGCTGTCGGAGCCGTTTGCGGCTCCGGTTGTATTCACCATTTTTTTACGGGGCATCTGTTTTTTGCGAATGCCGCCCTGAATTCGGGGTAACAGCCGCATTTGAGGCAGGTGCCGTCCGAAAGGTCGGGACACTCTCTGCACTTTTCAAGCCTTTCGGCGTAGATTTCTTCACCTGCCCTCTCCTTTTCGGAAAGGCGGCTTATGCGCATTTTTATGTCCTCATATATTTCGTCTTTGCCCGTCTGCCGCAAAAGACAGCGGCAGGGCCTTATGTTTTCACTCATTTTTCAATTACGAATTTAACCACGCTGCAGGGCGGCACGGTTGCCGTGAAGCCGTCGGGCGTGAGTTCAAAATCCGTAAACTCGGCTGTTTTGACATTTTCTTTATTGTCAAAACTGTTGTAGGCATCAACCGCTCCCGTAAGGATTTCGGCGCGCACGCCTTTTACAAGCGAATCGGCAATCTGGCATTTAATCTGCTTTGATTCCCCTGCGCTTATATTTGCTACCGTTGAGTAAATCACGCCGTTTTCGTCCTCGGACGCGCTCTCGATGAGAGTGGGCAGGCTGTTTTCGCCCTCGCCCGATTTATCTGTTGTGAGGTGTGAGCCGAGCAGGGTGTTGCCCTGATGGTCCTTGAACATCTTGAAAACATAATAAGTGGGGGTGAGCAGCATATCCGCCCCGTCGGTAAGGGCGACAGACTGAAGCACGTTTACCGTCTGCGCGATGTTGCACATCTTTATTCTGTCGCTGTGTTTGTTGAAAATGTTGAGGCTCAGCGCGGCAACCATGGCGTCTCTCATCGTATTCTGCTGATAGAGGAAACCCGGGTTGGTGCCGGGCTCAACATCGTGCCAGGTGCCCCACTCGTCGATAATCAGGTCAACCTTCTTTTCGGGATCATATCTGTTCATTATCTCAAGGTGGCGGCGGATTATCTCTTCTATCTTGTATGCCTTGCGAAGGCACATATAGTATTCATTCTCATCAAACTCGGTTGCCGAGCCCTTCTGCCCCCAGTTGTGGGTGATGGTGTAGTAATGAAGCGCAAGACCGTTCATCATCCGGTGGGCGTTTTTCATAAGCTCTTCGGTCCAATGGTAGTCTTCCGCGTTGGGACCGCAGGCAACCTTGTAAATCGGATTGTTCCAATCGTACACGCGAACGTAGGTTGCATATTTTTTATATGTGTTGGAGTAATAGTACGGGTCCATATTTCCGCCGCAGCCCCAGTTTTCGTTGCCTACGGCAAAATACTTGACTCTCCACGGCTCCTGCCTGCCGTTTTCGCGGCGGAGCCTGCTCATCGGGCTGTCGCCTCCGAAGGTCATATATTCAACCCATTCGCTCATTTCCTGCACCGTGCCGCTGCCGAGGTTGCCCGTGATGTAGGCATCACAGCCTATCTGGTCGCACAGTTCAAAAAACTCGTGTGTGCCGAAGGAATTATCTTCAACCACTCCGCCCCAGTGGGTGTTTATCATCTTTTTTCTGTTTTCTTTGGGGCCGATGCCGTCGCGCCAGTGATATTCGTCCGCGAAGCAGCCGCCCGGCCAGCGAAGTACGGGCAAACCCATTTCCTTAAGTGCGTTTACCACGTCTTTTCTCATACCGTTTACATTGGGAATATCGGAATTCTCTCCCGCGTAAAGCCCTTCATAGATGCACCTGCCCAGGTGCTCGGAAAAGTTGCCGTAAATATCCTTGCAGATTTCAGATTTCTTTTCGTTGGGGTTGATGAGATATTTTTCCATAGTTTCCTCCGTCTCCGGTCAGGTTGTTCAAAAATGACCCGATTTTACAATCGTTGTATTATAACATATAATTACGCGTAAATAAATATATTTTTCTAAAAATTTACAAAATATTCCGTTTTATTTTCCGTCAGCCACCATATATTGGGTAAATCAAAGGATATTTGACACGTGGGTGACGTTGTGATATAGTTGCTTCATATAATAATGATAATCGCAGGTGTATTGTTATGATACCTCTTTTTGCAATATCCATTTCACTCGCGGCGGGGCTTTTCGCCTCCCGCCTTTCAAAACTTCTCGGTCTGCCCTCTGTAACGGCTTATCTCGTGGCAGGCATACTCATCGGCCCGTTTTTCCTCGGCAGGCTCGGAATACAGGGGCTCGGCTTTGTTTCAACCGAAGATGTCAAATCATATTCGCTTATCTGCGATGTGGCGCTCGGCTTCATCGCCTTCGCAATCGGCAACGAATTCCGCCTCTCTCAACTCAAGGAAATAGGCGGCAAGGCGACTTTCATAGGAATATGGCAGGCGGTAATAGCCACAGCCTGTGTTGACGCGGCGCTTATCGGACTTCACTTTGTGCTCGGCGACAGACTGCCCGTATCAATGGCAATCACGCTCGGCGCAATCGCCGCCGCAACAGCCCCCGCGGCAACGCTTATGGTTGTGCGTCAGTATAAAGCGAAGGGCTCGCTCACGGATTTGCTGCTGCCGATAGTCGCGATAGACGACGCGGTCGGTCTTATCATATTCTCCGTGTCATTCGGCGCGGCGGAATCAATGGAAAGCGGCGAATTCAATGTGCTCGGCATAGTGGCGGAGCCTCTGCTCGAAATAGTACTTTCGCTTGCGCTCGGCTGTATTATGGGCGTGCTGTTTACTTTTGCGGAGCGTATGTTTTCGTCAAACTCAAAGAGACTTTCGCTCTCGGTTATGATAGTTTTTCTTTCGGTTGCCGTTTCAAAACTCGAGTTTCATATCGGCTCTCTGACAATAGGTTTTTCAACCCTTCTCACCCTTATGATGCTCGGCACGATGTTTTGCAACCTCTGTGATTTTTCACCCGAAATGATGGAGAAAACAGACCGCTGGACTCAGCCTCTGCTCGTGCTTTTCTTTGTGCTCAGCGGCGCGGAACTCGAGCTTGACGTTATAAAAATTCCCGCGGTTGTCGGCATAGGTATCGCCTATATTATCGCGCGCTCGGCAGGCAAATACCTCGGCGCTCTTTCCGGCGCGGCAATCACAAAATGCGAGCCGAAAATCAAAAAGGATCTCGGCATAACCCTGCTTCCTCAGGCGGGCGTCGCTCTCGGTATGGCAAGTATCGTGACGGAACTTGAAGGCATAGGCACTATCGTGAGAAATATCATTCTTTTCTCCGTGCTCATATACGAACTTGTCGGCCCCGCGCTCACGAAGAGAGCGCTCATCGACGCCGGCGACATAACCACGAAACCGAAAGAGAAAGACAGAAGCAACAGAGAAGCGCCTGCAAAAATCTGATTACACAAACAAAAGCGGCACACGGAAGAATCTTCCGTGTGCCGTAATTTTATTTGAAATTTTACACGTTTATCTCCGCGTCGGCTTTGCCTGCCGAGCCGATAACGTCTTTGAGTTCGTTGAGGTATGCGGTAACCTGCTCGGGGCAGCGGCCGATATAAAGCTTCGGCTCAAGCACCGCTTCCATCTCCGCTCTGTCAAGCCCGAATTCTGGTCTTGCGGCAAGCAGTTCAAGCAGATTGCAGCTTTCGCCCGCCTTCATTCTTGCGGTTGCCTCCATTGAGCAGGTCCTTATAACCTCGTGAAGCTGCTGTCTGTCTCCGCCCCTCTTTACGCCTTCCATAAGGATGTTTTCGGTTGCTATAAAGGGCAGATACTCTCTCACCGTGCGGTCAACGATTTTTTCGTTGACAACAAATCCGTTTGTCACATTCTGCGCAAGGCGGAGCACCGCGTCTGCGCAAAGACAGCCCTCGGGGATTGATATCCTGCGGTTTGCGGAGTCGTCAAGTGTTCTTTCAAGCCACTGCGTGCCTGCAGTCATCGGGGCATTGAGCGCGTCCGCCATAAGGTAGCGGGAGAGAGAGCAGATTCTTTCGCTCCTCATCGGGTTGCGCTTGTAGGCCATGGCGGATGAGCCTATCTGATTCTTTTCAAACGGCTCTTCAACCTGCCTGTCGTGCTGAAGAAGTCTTATGTCGTTTGCCATTCTGTAACTGCTCTGCGCGATTGAGGAGAGCACGTTGAGTATTCTGGAGTCGAATTTGCGCGGGTAGGTCTGACCGCTGACGGAGAAGCATCTGTCAAAGCCGAAATCCTTGCAGATGAGCGCGTTCATTTCGTCAATCTTCGCAGTGTCGCCGCCGAAAAGTTCCACAAAACTCGCTTCGGTGCCGGTAGTGCCGCGGCATCCGAGAAGTTTCATTGAGCCGATTACGAAATCAAGTTCTTCAAGGTCGGAGGCGAAATCCTGCAGCCAGAGGCAGGCTCTTTTGCCTACGGTCACAAGCTGCGCAGGCTGATAATGAGTGTAGCCGAGAGTCGGCATATCCTTATATTTATCGGCAAATTCGGCGAGGTTTGCCATCACGCCGATAAGTTCGTTTCTGAGGTATTGCAGTGCATCGCGGTAGATAATCATATCCGCGTTGTCCGTCACATAGCAGCTCGTGGCGCCAAGGTGGATTATGCCCGCCGCCGAGGGGGCAACCTTGCCGTAAGTGTAAACGTGAGCCATAACATCGTGGCGCACTTCCTTTTCCCTTGCCGCCGCAACATCAAAATCTATGTTGTCAATGTTATCCTCAAGTTCTTTCACCTGCTCCGCCGTAACGGGCAGACCGAGTTTCATCTCCGCCTTCGCGAGTGAAACCCAGAGTTTTCTCCAGGTGGTTATCCTCGTTCTGTGAGAAAAGAGGGTAAGCATATAGTCCGATGCGTATCTTGAGCCGAGTGGGGATTCGTATTTGTCGTACATAACTGCTCCTTATCTGATAATGATGCTGTCGCGCTCGGGGCCGACGGAAACATACTTTATGTAACAGCCGATTTCTTTCTCAATGTAAAGCACATAATCCTGCGCCGCCTTGGGCAGATCCTCCCATCTGCGGCAGGATGAAACATCCGTCTTCCAGCCGTCCATATATTCTATGACGGGCTCCGCGTCGGGAAGGGCGCAGGGGAAGGGGAATTTATCGGTGTATTCGCCGTAAAGTTTATACCTTGTGCATACGGGAATCTTATCAAGGTAAGAGAGAACATCAAGTTTGGTGAGGGCTATCTCCGTTGCGCCCTGCACTTCAACGCCGTAGCGGGTTGCAACTATGTCGATGGGACCTACCCTTCTGGGTCTGCCCGTCTTTGCGCCGTATTCAAAGCCGGCTTCACGGAGTTTCTCCGCCTCTTCGCCGAACATTTCACAGGTGAACGGACCTTCGCCCACGCATGTGGAATAAGCCTTTACAACGCCGATTATATCTTCGATGTGAGCGTTTGTAAGTCCGCTGCCCACGGGAGCGTAAGCGGCAACGGGGTTTGACGAGGTGGTGTAAGGCACTATGCCGAAATCAAGGTCTCTGAGTGAGCCGAGCTGCGCCTCAAACAGAATTCTCTTGCCCTGTTTGTTTGCCTGACGCAGGTAATCCGCCGTGTCGCAGATATAGGGCTTGATTTTTTCGCCGTACTCAGCCGCCCACGCAAGCAGGTCATCCATTGTGACCGCCTTCGCGCCGTAAACGCGGGTGAGGGTGAGGTTTTTCCATTCAAGCAGGTCCGCAAAATGCTCTTTGAGTTTTTCGGGGTAGAAAAGTTCGCCCGCGAGCACGGTCTTCTTCTGATATTTATCGGAATAAAACGGCGCTATACCCTGCTTTGTGGAGCCGTACTGCTTGTCGGCAAGTCTCGCTTCCTCAAGGCCGTCAAGTTCTCTGTGCCAGGGCAGAACGAGTGAAGCGCGGTCGCTGATTTTGAGATTTTCGGGTGTGAGTTCAACTCCCTGGTCCACAACCTCCTGCATTTCTTTGCTGAGGTTTTCGGCGTCAAGAGCGACACCGTTACCCAGGATATTTACCACTCCGCTGCGGAATATGCCCGAGGGGAGCAGATGAAGAGCGAATTTGCCCTTTTCATTTATTACGGTGTGTCCGGCGTTTCCTCCGCCCTGATATCTGACAACGATGTCATACTGTTCGGTAAGCAGGTCCACCATACGGCCCTTGCCTTCGTCGCCCCAGTTTATGCCTACTATTGCAGCGGTTGCCATTTTATTCTCTCCTTATATGTGAATTTTTGATTGCGTTTTTGCGGGCTTAAACACCCAAAGATTATTATATAACACACAGTGCATAATGTAAAGAAAAAAACACGGCGCGTCAGGATTTATTCCTGTTTTTCAGTTTTTTAATCCTGTCGCCCGCAATCACGGCGAGCGCGAGTTTGACCGCGTCCGGTATGATGAAGGGAAACACGCACAGCGAAAGAATGTGAATTATCCCCTTCTGCCCCGAAACGGCGGCAAACCATAGTGTGCCGAAAGCGTAGCAGACAAAGAGCCCCGCGGCAAGAGCGCAGACTTCCGCCGCTTTTCCTTTTGTAAGTTTCTGCGCGGCGAGGTAGACAAGGCACAGCGGAATAAAGCCGAGAATATATCCGCCCGTCGGTCCCGCAATTACGGAAACGCCGCCGCGAAAGCCCGAAAAAACAGGCAGACCCGCCGCCCCTGCCGCTATATAGATGATAACCGAAACGGTGCCCTTTGCCGCGCCGAGAATACGAAGCGCGAGAAAGATGCCGAAAGTCTGCAGAGTGAAAGGCACGGCAGACGGCACGGTTACAAACGCGCAAACGGCAATCACCGCGCTCATAAGCGCCGTTTCGGTGATGCTTAAAATCTTTTTGTTCATTGTTTTCTTTCCTTTCGCGCTCCATTATATCACACTTTGCCGCCCGCGAAAAGTCTGTTTTGCTCTGCATCTTGAATAAATCGCTGTCTTCTGCTAATATAATCACGGAGGTGCTGTTATGTTAAAATTCTCAATTTCCCCCTCGCTCATGTGCGCGGATATTTTCTCTCTCAGAGAGATAATAAGAAGTTTTGAAAAATGCGGCATCGCATATCTGCATATTGATGTTATGGACGGCGAGTTTGTGCCGAATTTCTGCCTGGGCACCGATTACTGCAGGCGTATGAAGGCGGAAACTTCCATCCCTCTCGACATCCACCTTATGGTGACAAAACCGCTTAAAAAACTCAGCGCTTTCCCCTTCGGAGAAGGCGACATCGTTTCGGTGCATTATGAGAGCGACAGCCCCGGAAACACCGTCCTCGCGCTTAAAGAAATCGCGGCGAAAGGCGGCAGACCGTTTCTCGCGATAAACCCCGACGCCCCGGTTGAAACCGTGAAGGATTTTATTCCGTATATAAGCGGAGTGCTTCTTATGACGGTGTATCCCGGCTTCGCGGGGCAGAAGATGGTGGAAGGCTCGCTCGAAAGAATCACCGCCCTGAGGAAACTGCTTGACGAAAGCGGTCACCCCGAAATGAATATTGAAGTAGACGGCAATGTCAATTACGAAAAAGCCCCGCTTATGAGAAAGGCGGGCGCGGACATCTTTGTTGTGGGCACATCGAGCATTCTCGGGCCCGGCGACATAAGCGAAAACACATATAAAATGATTTCCCTGCTTGAGGAGGCGGACAGATGAAAATCCTCGTTTTCGGCTCGTTCAATATAGATAAAGTTTATTCAATGCCGCACCTGCCCGAAAGGGGCGAAACCCTTTACTGCGAAGGCTTTGAAATCCACGTGGGCGGCAAGGGGCTCAACCAGGCGCTAGCTTTTTCAAAGGCGGGCGAGCAGGTATTCGTCGGCGGCAAAGTCGGTAAGGACGGCGACTATCTTACCGGTTATCTCAAGGCAAACGGAATAGACATTTCCGACATAGATTCGTCGGGCGAACACACCGGTCACACGATAATCGAAACCGACCCCGACGGGCAGAATCAGATGATACTTTTCGGCGGGGCAAACCGCGAAATCACGGAAGACTACTGTGATTATCTGCTCTCAAAACACGGCGACGCCGACCTTGTGCTTATGCAGTATGAAACCTCGTGCGTTGAGTATATGCTCGCGAAGGCTCACTCGCTCGGCATAAAGACCGCGCTCAACCCCTCGCCCTACGTGAAAGCAATCAACGATATTGATTTTTCATCGGCGGACATACTGATACTGAACGAATATGAAGCGCAGTCAATTACGGGAAAGAAAGACGCGCGCGAGTGCGCCGAAGCCCTGTATGCCTTGGGCAGCCGCGAAATAATCCTCACACTCGGCGCGGACGGATCGGTGTATTATGACGGCGAAAGATATGTCACCTGCCCCGCTTTTAAGGTAAACGCCGTTGACACAACCGGCGCGGGGGACACCTTCACGGGTTACTGCCTGTCACACCTTCTCGGCGGAGCACAGCCTTATGACGCGCTTATCACGGGCTCTGCCGCCTCCGCCATAGAGGTGACAAAACCCGGCGCGGCGGAAACGATACCGTCAAAAGACGAAGTTGAACGGTTTCTGCTTGCAAACAAAACAATGTAAGATTTATGAGCCGTATCCGCGAGGATGCGGCTCAACTTGACATTTATCTTCTTTTTAAGTATAATAAGCAAATATTATGGTGTATTATATCCTAATTTCGGGAAAAAGATATATACCTGATTATCCGGCGAAAGGAGAAAAGCAATGTCAATCATCGAATCAAAAGTAAATCAGGAACAATATGATAAATTTGAAACAAGCCTGCACAACAGTTATTTCATAGACCCCAAACTTTTTTCAAAGTATGATATCAAAAAGGGTCTTCGCAACGCCGACGGCACGGGCGTTATGGCGGGCCTTACCAAGGTAAGTTCCGTTGAAGGCTATGTCATTTACGACGGTGAAAAACTGCCGCAGGAAGGTAATCTCTATTACAGGGGCATCAACCTCAACAGCCTTGTTGAAGCATGCATTGCGGAAAGCCGCTTCGGTTTTGAAGAAATAGCATATCTTCTTCTCTTTGGCAATCTGCCCGATAAAGAGGAACTTGCGAGATTTTCCGGCGTTCTTTCGGATTCGCGTGAACTTCCCGAAGATTTTACCGAAGATATGATAATGAAGGCTCCCTCGGCAAACGTTATGAACAAGATGGCGCGCTCCGTGCTTGCCCTCTATTCGTTTGACAAGGACCCCGACAATCTCGACGCGCCCAATGTGATGAGGCAGTGCATTCAGCTGATTGCCCAGCTGCCCGTGATTATGGCTTACGCCTATCAGGTAAAGCGCAGGACTTTTTATCACAAGAGTATGTATCTTCATCCCCTTGTACCCGGCCTTTCAACCGCCGAAACTATACTCCGCTCTATCAGAAGCACCAAAAAATATACGCCGGAAGAGGCAAGGCTTCTTGACCTTTGCCTTATGCTTCACGCGGATCACGGTGGCGGCAACAACTCCACCTTTGCCACCAGAGTAATCACATCAAGCGGAGCGGACACCTACGCTTCCATCGCTTCGGGAATCAGCGCCCTCAAAGGCCCCAAGCACGGCGGCGCAAACATCAAGGTTTCCGAAATGGTGTCAATGATGCTTGATACAATAGACGACCCCGACAACGACGCGGAAGTGAAGGACTTCCTCGCGGACGTCATCACAAAGAAAGCCGGCGACGGCTCGGGACTCATCTACGGTATGGGCCACGCGGTCTACACGAAATCCGACCCGAGAGCGGTTATCCTCAGCAGTAAGGCAGGGGAATTCTCCGAGGGCACCGAGTTTGAAAGAGAATACCGCGCCCTCGCCGCAATTGAGCGCCTCACCCCCGAAGTCTTTGCAACTATCAAGGGCTCCGACAAAGTGATGTGCGCAAATGTTGACCTGTATTCGGGCCTCGTTTACAAAATGCTCCGCATTCCCGAGGACCTCTATACTCCCGTATTTACCTGCGCGCGTATCGCGGGCTGGTCCGCTCACCGCATAGAAGAACTGCTCACGGGCGGCAGAATCATCAGACCCGCTTACAAAAATGTCGGCGAAAGCCGCAACTATGTTCCCATTTCGGAAAGATGAAAGAAGGTCTTTACCTATGAACATAAAATCTCTTAAACTTCTGCCTTCTATACTCGTTCTGGCGGTAAGCGCTCCCGTTGCCGTGCTTCTTCGCTGCACCCACTATTTCGGCCTGCTTGAGGTGCACACGGGCTTCTTTGCCGAAACGGGATTCAAGGTAATTCTGTTTTATGCCGTGCTTCTTGCGGCGGCGCTGTTTTTCTATATCAGCGTTTTCGTCAACAGAAAGATTTACGCGTTTGACTCCGCCGTTGCGAAGAGACCCGTCTCCGCAATCGCTTCAATCATATGCGGTATCGGCTGTTTCATTTCCGTTTACGGCGAATACACCGCGAAGGATGTTGACTCCTCCGCCTACACCGTATCATCGGCGCTGACTTCATCGTCCGTCGGCCCCGTGCTCACTTACGTAATCTGCGTTCTCGGCCTCATATCCGCCGTGTGGTTTCTGGTGCTCGGCATCACCCTGCTTACGGGCAGAAGCAACGGCTCGGCTTACAGACTGCTCGCCCTCGCGCCCGTGCTGTGGTGCATCGTGAGGCTTGTGCTCAGATTCACAAGAACTGTCAGTTACCTTAAAGTTTCCGACCTCTTCCTTGAAATGATGGCTCTCGCGGCATACTGCATATTCTTTATGGCTTATGCGCGCTGCTCCTCCGGCATCAATGCCGAAACCTCACCCAAACAGATTGTTTCCTTCGGCTTTATCGGCGCTCTGCTCGGCTTCGTCTGCTTTATTCCCAGAGCCGTTGCCGCTCTTTCGGGCCGCGCCGATTTCATATTCATTCTTTCAAGAGCGGACCTGAGCGATTTCACAATCGCCCTGTTTATGCTCGCATCAATCTTCACGCGTATGATACCCGCCGGCTCCGTAATCGCGCAGGACGGCACCCCGGCAAAATAATATAATCAACACTGAGGGAAAACCATGTTTCTTCAGAATATGCTTATTGCCGCAAGGCAGGTGGGAATTCTTTACATAATGGTGCTTATCGGCGTGATTGCCGACAAGACAGGTTTCTACACCGAAGGCGTTGCGAAAAAATGCACAGACCTTCTCTTTTACATCATCACTCCCGCCAAAATACTTGAAAGTTTCTTTACACTCGAATACAGCCGCAAAGCCCTCATCGGGCTGCTTGTTGCTATAGGCGCGGGCCTTGCGATGCACACCTTCGCCGCGCTCGTAACCCTGCCGTTTTTCAATAAAGAAACGCCCGAAAAAGCCGCAGTGTACAAGTACGCGGCAGTTTACGGCAACTGCGGATATATGGGTCTGCCCCTTGTGGATGCAGTGGTGGGCGCGAGCGGTGTTTTCTACTGCTCGGCGGTGATAATCTCTTTTCAGATTTTCACCTTCACACACGGCGTGTGGCTTATGACAAAAGACTCCGGTGACGCGGGCAAAAAGTTTGATTTCAAAAAAATCATACTCAATCCCGGCGTGCTCCCCGTCTTTGTAGGCCTGCCCGTTTTCATATCGGGGCTTCGCCTGCCCTCTCTGATTCTCTCTCCGATAGAATCGATAGCGGGTATGAACTCGCCCCTCGCGATGCTTATTTTCGGCACCTATGTGGCAAACACCGATTTCAGATCGATTTTCGGCCACGCAAAAATCGCGGGCGTGGCACTGGTTAAACTTATTCTGCTGCCGCTCGCTATGATAGGCGCGCTGAAACTGCTCGGTATAGGCGGCGAGCTCGGCGCGACACTTGTGGTCGTATCCGCAACGCCCCCCGCCAACAACACTATACTTTTCGCCTCAAAATATGAAAGAGACACTTCCCTCGCTTCGCAGACCGTTGCCGTGCTGAGCCTCATTTCAATTCTCACCCTGCCGGTAATGATTGCCCTGGGAAGCGCGGTGCTGAATTAGTATGAACGAAATACTTTCAAAGGTTTCTCCTCTGTGGGGAATCTGCCCGTTTGATTTTATAGGCATGGACAATCTGATTGATTGCCGGGCAAAAAGCCGTATGCCGGAAAACCCGAAGTCGATTATCGTTTTCGCCTTCCCCTATCTTCACCCCGAAGAGGACTATGAGGGACTCAATGTTTCAAAATACGCCGCCGTGCAGGATTATCACACGGTGTCCTCCGCGAGGCTTGACGAAGCCTGCCGAGCGCTCTCGGAAAAATATCCCGGCGAGGAATTCGTATATTTCGCGGATAATTCCCCCCTGCCCGAAGTGAAGGCGGCTGTGGGCGCAGGCATAGGTGTAAGGGGCGCAAATGCACTGCTCATCACAGAAAAATACGGTTCTTTCGTCTTTCTCGGCGAAATAATCACATCGCTCGAAATCGAAGCAAATCTGCCGCACGTGTCGGAGTGCATAAAATGCGGCAGGTGCGAAAAGGCCTGCCCGCAGGGCGCGATAAAAGACGGAATAATCACCAGAGAAAAATGCCTTTCATATATCACCCAGAAAAAAGGTGAACTCACCCCCGAAGAGCAGGAACTTATCAGAAAATCAGGCTGCGCCTGGGGCTGCGATATCTGCCAGAATGTCTGCCCGCTCAACAAAAAGGCGCAGACAACGGAAATGGAAGATTTCATCTCCGGCTTCAAGGCAAATGTGAGCCCCGAAGACCCGGTCGAAGGCAGAGCCTTCGCCTGGCGCGGCGAAAAAACCATCAGAAGAAATCTTGGAATTCTCGAAAACGACAGTGAACAGGACTGAAAAGCCATGATTGTAAAAGGATTTGACCTCACCAGCGCAACCGAAAATCTTATAGTTGAATCCATCAAGGCAAATCACTTCCCTCACGCGGTGCTTATTGAAGGCTCCGGTGCCGCGCAGAGAGCCGCCCTCGCGGACAAAATCGCTCTCGCGCTTATCTGCGGCAACAAGGAGACCGTGCCCTGCGGCGAGTGTTCGGACTGCATCAAAGCGAGCCACCGCTCCCATCCCGATATAATCTACCGCGAGCCTGATTCGGGCACGTCCGCTCCGCTGTATAAAGTGGAATCAATCAGAAAAATCGTTGAAGACTGCTATGTGCTTCCCAACGAAGCAGATGTGAAAATATACATAATCGCCGATGCGGACAAAATGAATATCTCCGCGCAAAACGCTTTTCTCAAAACGCTCGAAGAGCCTTCCGCGCACTCGATGTATATACTGCTGTGCAGTGCCAAAGAGGCTTTTCTGCCCACGATTCTCTCAAGAGTCACCCTCTTCAACATAGGCGAGGAGGAGCGCGAGGAGGCAAGCGAAGAGGCGAAAAACGCGGCGGACGCCGTTGCCCTTGCACTTACACAGGCGAATGAATACGAAATTTTGAAAGCGGCGGGCGTGTTTGACAAAAACCAGAAACTGCTTACGGAAACCCTGCCTCTGCTCGAAGAAATCTTCGCTCAGGCACTCAGAATAAAACTTGACGCGGCCGTTGACGAGCCCACCGGCACTCCGGTGACGCTTGCCCGCACTCTTTCGTCGGCGGCACTTCTGCGCCTCATTGACAGCGCGGAAAAAATCGCGGCGGGCATCAAACAAAACGCAAATCTCAATCTTACGATTGTCAGGCTGTGCACCTGCTTCAGGTCCGCCGTCAAAGAACAGGAGTAAATTATGGCAGAAATAGTCGGAATCCGTTTCAAGGATGTAGGCAAAATTTATTATTTCGACCCCGACGGTCAGAAATTCGAAAAAGGCAGCCACGCGATAGTTGAAACCGTGCGCGGCGTTGAATGCGGCGAAGTTGCCATCGCCAACAGAGAGGCCGACGAAAACGAAATCGTGAAGCCGCTCAAAAAAATAATCCGCCCCGCCTCCCCTCAGGATATCAAAACCTATGAGGAAAACAGAGCGAAGGAAATCAAGGCCGCCGAAATATGCAGAGAGCGTATAGAGGCGCATAAACTTGAAATGAACCTCGTTGATGTGGAATACACTTTTGACGGGGGCAAGATTCTCTTTTATTTCACCGCTGACGGCAGAGTTGACTTCCGTGAACTTGTTAAAGACCTTGCCGGTATTTTCAGAACGAGAATCGAACTGCGCCAGATAGGCGTGCGCGACAAGGCGAAAATGGTGGGCGGCATAGGCATATGCGGCAGACCTTTCTGCTGTAAAACCTTCCTGGGCGATTTTCAGCCCGTTACCATCAAGATGGCAAAGGAGCAGGGGCTCTCGCTCAACCCCGGCAAAATCAGCGGCTGCTGCGGCAGACTTATGTGCTGCCTCAAATACGAGCAGAACGCATATGATTACCTGCTCAAAATCACGCCCAAGCCCGGCGCGATAGTCGATACCCCCGAAGGCAGAGGCAAAGTGACGGAGTGCAGCCTTATCACCGGCAAACTCAAGGTACAGATGGACGACAGCCCCAACGGCATACCCAGAACTTTCGGGCGTGACGATGTGAAACTCATAAAGGACGGCAGAATAAGCGTTGACAAAGAAGAACTTGCCGGACTTGAGGATATAGAATAATAAATTGAGCCGCCGAAGGGCGGCTCTTTTTGTTTATTACATGTTGCCGAGCGCGGCGGCTCTTTCCTTGATTTCGCGTATCTCTTCAAGCAGATTGTAGATGCCGTCCTCCGAAAGCACTCCCCTTTTCATGCCGGGCGGGAAAAGTCCTTCCTCATCCGCGGCAAAGTCCTTCTTCCACTCGCTTCCGGTATAGTAGGCGTCAAGCTTCTGCGCGCCGGGAAGCTGTTTCTCAAATTCATCAAGAGAAGCCGACAGCTGTTTTGCCGCGGCGGAAACTTCGTCAAAGATTTTTTCATAACGCTCAACTCTGTTTATCTGCGTTCTGGTCACTTTCATATGTTTATCCCTTCCGGTGTTCAGATATTATAGGCGAAATCCGCCCAACGGATTATGTTGAAAAAAGACCTGCCTTCGCAAGTCTTTTTTCTGGCACCCCCTGGGGGAATCGAACCCTCAACTGACCCTTAGGAGGGGTCTGTTATATCCATTTAACTAAGGAGGCATATGTTTTAATTTTCAATCTTTCTGGGCTTATTCAATAAGGCGCAAAGCGACATCATTTATCAAAGGCAGGGCCTTTGATATATCTCCGTTTAACTATGGGGGCATCTGTATCTTGCACTATATTATCAAAACCTCGTTGTAAAGTCAAGATAAAAAATTCACGCGAACGGCGCAATCTTCGTATATTTCGTCAACAAAAACTTCTTGAATTATCACGTGCCATACTTTATAATATTATACGGTCAATATTAAGAATTTAACCCGAAAGGACGGACCCTCATGAGTTTACTTAACAAGAAAACCGTTGACGACATCAACGCAAAAGGCAAAAGAGTACTTGTCCGCTGCGACTTCAACGTTCCCATCAAAGACGGTGTCATTACCGACGAAAACAGAATCAACGGTGCGCTTCCTACCATCCGCAAACTGATTGATGACGGCGCAAAGGTTATTCTCTGCTCCCACCTCGGCAAGCCCAAAAACGGCCCCGAAGCAAAGTTTTCACTTGCTCCCGTAGCAGTCAGACTTTCCGAGAAACTCGGCAAAGAAGTTGTATTTGCAGCCGATGACACGGTTGTGGGCGAAAACGCAAGAGCCGCTGTTGCCGCCATGAAAGACGGCGATGTTGTTCTGCTTGAAAACACCCGCTTCCGCCCCGAAGAAACCAAAAACGGCGAAGAGTTTTCAAAAGATCTCGCCAGCATCTGCGATATCTATGTAAACGACGCTTTCGGCGCCGCTCACAGAGCGCACTGCTCCACCGTAGGTGTTGCAAACTATGTGCAGGAGGCAGCCGTAGGCTACCTTATGGGCAAAGAACTCAAATACCTCGGCAACGCAGTTGAAAACCCCGAAAGACCTTTTGTAACCATCCTCGGCGGCGCAAAGGTTGCCGACAAACTCAATGTTATTGACAACCTGCTTGAAAAAGCCGACACCCTCATCATAGGCGGCGGCATGGCATACACCTTCATCAAAGCGAAAGGCTACGAAATCGGCCTTTCAATCTGCGATGATTCCAAGATTGATTACTGCAAGGATATGCTCAAAAAGGCTCAGGAAAAGGGCGTAAGAATCATCCTTCCCATCGACACCGTTATAGGCCCCTGCTTCCCCGACCCCATTGACGCTCCCATCGAAACCAGCATTGTAGATTCAAGAGAAATTCCCGCCGACATGGAAGGCCTTGATATCGGCCCCGTGAGCGCGGAAAACTTCGCTCTCGAAATCAAGCACGCAAAGACCGTTGTATGGAACGGCCCCATGGGCGTGTTTGAAAATCCCGTTCTCAACAAGGGCACCCTCGCTGTTGCGAAAGCGCTTGCAGAGTCAAACGCAGTCACCATTATCGGCGGCGGCGACTCCGCGGCGGCTGTTAACCAGCTCGGCTTCGGCGACAAGATGTCTCATATATCCACCGGCGGCGGCGCTTCACTCGAATTCCTCGAGGGCAAAGCACTTCCCGGCATTGAAGCAGTAAACGACAAATAAATTACCGGAGGTTAATTATGGATAAATCACTTCGCAGACCTGTTATCGCAGGCAACTGGAAAATGAACAACACTCCCGCTCAGGCAAAGGCTCTTATTGAAGAAATGAAACCCCTCGTAGCAAACGCCGACTGTGAAGTCGTTCTTTGCGTGCCTTACATTGACCTTTACGCCGCTATGGAAGCAGCGCAGGGCTCCAACATCAAAATCGGCGCAGAGAACTGCCACTGGGCTGAAAAAGGCGCTTTCACCGGCGAAATCTCCGCTGAGATGCTCAAAGCCGCAGGCGTGCCCTATGTTATCATCGGCCACTCCGAGAGAAGGCAGTACTTCGGCGAAACCGACGAGACCGTACGCGACCGTGTTCGCGCCGCTCTTGACGCAGGCCTCAAGGTAATCCTCTGCGTAGGCGAAGTTCTCTCCGAGAGAAAACTCGGCATCACCTCCGAAATCGTCTGCAAGCAGACCAAGGTTGCTCTCTCCGGCGTTAAGGCCGAAGAACTTGCAAACATCATTATCGCTTACGAGCCCGTATGGGCAATCGGAACAGGCGAAACCGCCACTCCCGAGCAGGCAAATGAAGTATGCAAAATCATCCGCGAACTCATTGCAGACCTCTACTCAAAAGCAGACGCCGACAGATTTGTTATCCAGTACGGCGGCTCAATGAACGACGGCAACGCAGCCGAGCTCCTCGCTCAGTATGATGTTGACGGCGGCCTTATCGGCGGCGCTTCGCTCAAAGCCGACAAATTTGCCGTTATCGTTGACGCGGCAAGCAAATAATAAAGCACACGGGGCTGTTGCAGAGAGGTAACTCTTTTGCGGCAGCCCGTAAATAATACAGAAAGAAGATAGTTATGGCAGAAAAAGTTTTACTTATAGTAATGGACGGCGTTGGCTTTTCAAAGACCGGTCTCGGTGATGCCGTTACCCTCGCCAATACCCCCACCCTTGACCGCCTGCTCAAAGAGTGCCCCAACACCCGCCTCAAGGCTCACGGCGACGCCGTAGGTCTGCCTTCGGATGACGATATGGGCAACAGCGAGGTCGGCCACAACGCACTGGGCTGCGGCCAGATTTATTCACAGGGCGCAAAACTCGTAAATGAATCAATCGCCTCCGGCAAGATTTACACTTCGGACGCGTGGAAGGCCGTTACGGGCAACTGCCTGCAGAAGGATTCCGCCCTCCATTTTCTCGGCCTTCTCTCCGACGGCAATGTTCACTCCAACATCTCCCACCTCATCGCCATGCTCAAGCAGGCGAAAGCGGAAGGCATAAAGAAAGTTCACGTACACATCCTGCTTGACGGCAGAGATGTGCCCGCGACTTCGGCTCTCACCTATGTTGACGAGCTCGAAAATGAAATCGCCGCTCTCAATTCAGATTCCTTCTGCGCCGATATTGCATCGGGCGGCGGCAGAATGAAAATCACGATGGACCGCTATCAGGCGGACTGGAATATGGTGAAACTCGGCTGGGACACTCACGTGAAAGGCCTCGGCAGGCAGTTTGAAAGCGCAAAAGCGGCAATCGAAACCTACCGCGCCGAAAACCCCGGTGTGATTGACCAGGATCTGCCCCCCTTCGTTATCGCGAAAGACGGCGCGCCCGTCGGCAAAGTGAACGACGGCGACAGCGTGATTCTCTTCAACTTCAGGGGCGACAGAGCGCTTGAAATCTCAATGGCGTTTGACTATGACGAATTCACCTTCTTTGACAGAGGCGCAAAGCCCGATGTGGTTTACGCGGGTATGCTTCAGTATGACGGCGACCTTAAAATCCCCGTGAGATTCCTCGTCAATCCGCCTGAAATCAAAGAAACCCTTTCCGAACTTCTCGTCTCTCACGGCATGACTCAGTTTGCCGTGTCCGAAACACAGAAATACGGCCACGTCACCTATTTCTGGAACGGCAACAGAACCGAAAAATTCAGCGAAGAACTTGAAACCTTTATGGAGATTCCCTCCGACAGAGTTTCGTTTGACGAGAGACCCTGGATGAAGAGCGCGGAAGTGACCGACGCGATTATCGAAGCGATGCAGAGCGGCAAATACGATTTTATCCGCTGCAATTATCCCAACGGCGATATGGTAGGCCATACAGGCTCGCTTGACGCCACAATCACCGCAGTTGCGAGCGTTGACCTCGGCATAGCGAGAGCTCTCAAGGTTGCCGATGAAACGGGCTACACCGTGCTTGTGACGGCAGACCACGGCAACGCCGACGAGATGCTCGAAAAGAACAAGAAGGGTGAACTGCAGGTAAGGACCGCGCATTCGCTCAACCCCGTTCCTTTCATCATCGTTTCAAAGAACGAATACAAGATTAAAGACGGCGCCTACGGGCTTGCCAACGTCGCTCCTACGGTCGCGAAAATCTTCGGCATTGCGCCCTACGATTCCTGGACCGAGAGTATGATTTAATCAAAACGGATATAAAGAAAGAACTGCGGAGAATTCTCCGCAGTTCTTTTTGTTTGTTTTGTTATCAGGCAAACAGGCCTTTGAAGAAGTTGATTATCATCATAAAGAAGTCTTTGATTGCGTTGATTGCCTTTACGAAGAAATTGGGTTCTTCTTCGGGCTCTTCTTCTTCGCCGGAGCCCGCTACGGTGAAGGATATTTCAACATCCTCGCCGAGCGTGTTGCCATTGTTTGCTTTGAGGTCAGCGCCGAGCTTTAAGGTGTATGAACCTGCCGCAAGGCCGCTGTATGAAAGCTCGGTGAAGGAGTTGCCGCTTTCGTCTTTGGTGAATGCGGTGAGAGTGGTTCCTTCAACCTTTTTGCCCTGTGCGTCGTAAATGCCTATCAGCTCGAAGTTTGCATCCTGATTTGCGGTCATGCCGCGGTCGAAGGTGATAACGATTTTGCCGTCGGCTTCGACTTCTGCGTCTTTGAGGTCGGCGTCGCCAGCCTTGACGGAAACGAGCGCAAGAGGATTGTTGCCGCCGCCCGTGCCGGTGCCGTCACCTTTTACGGAGAAATCGATTTCCACAGAGTCGCCGAGCGTGTTGCCGTTTTTCGCGGCAAGCTTTCCGCCTAAGTTAAGCGTGTAATCGCCCTTGGCAAGGTCGCCGAGAGTAACAAGCAGCACGGTTTTCTCTTCGCCTGCGGATACTGTGCAGGCAACGGCGCCGTCTGCGTTTTTGACTTTGACTTTGCCGATGTTGTTTTCAAGCACGGATTCGTCGGTTACGTTGTTTGAGAAGGTGAGAGTAATTACCGAGCCGGGTGCTACTCTGGAGCCGGCAAGGTCAGTGTCTCCGACCTTTGCGGACACAAGGGTAAGGGGGCTTTCTCCGCCGCCGTTGCCGCCTTCTGCAAATGCCGTGATATTCAGCACCATGAGAAGGGCGATAAGGACGCTGAGAACTGATGTTAAGCGTTTCATTTGTTTTCTTCCTTTCGTTATGTTATTTTTTCTTCTTTATGAATATTACAATCGCCGATACGGCGACAATTGCAATCGCTCCCGAGATAATAAAAGGCAGATAAGCCGATTTGCCGCTGCTTTCCGTATCCGCCGTTTCTCCGGATGTTTCTTCGGAGGCTGTAACCTCTTCGGAGAAGTCCTCTGTCTGCACGGTCACGGCGGAGGGTTTCTTAATTTCTGTTTCTGCAGTAACATCGACCTGAGCATCGGCGGAAGTTTCAGCCGTAACGGTTACGGTCACCGATGTGACCGACGCGGTCTTTTCGTTTTTAACAGTTGTTTTTATATCCTGCTTTGCGGTCGTTGTGAGCGCGGAGGTTGTTTTGGAGCCGGCGGTTGTTTTGGTTGCGGCTACGGTTGTCTGCGTCTGCGCGGCAGTTGAAGTGTATCTCCTGGCAACACGCGAAGTGGAAATCTCTTGTTTTGTTGTTGTTTCCCTCGCCGCTGTAGTAGTTACCGCGACGGGATTCGTTGTGGTTGTCGGTTTCGTTGTGATTGTGGGCTTTGTTGTAGTTGTCTGCTTTGTTGTAGTTGTCTGCTTTGTTGTAGTTGTCGGCTTTGTCGTGGCTGTCGGTTTTGTCGTGGTTGTGGGCTTTGTTGTAGTTGTCGGCTTCGTTGTAGTTGTCGGCTTTGTCGTTGCCGCTGTGCCGCCGCTCTTCGCTTTGGTGGTAAAACTTATATACGAATCCTTTTCAAGATATGAGCCGTTTTTCGCCTGTAAATCTTTGCTTATTTTCAGTATATATTCCGTTGAGTATTCAAGGGAGGATTTCGGCTTTACGGTCACGGTCCGCTTCACTTCATGCGTAGGCTCAACCTGATCGTCTCCCATAATTATTTCAATGGGAACCTGCTTTCCGTCTTCGTCTTTCAGAGTAAAGCATTTCATATTGTTTTCACGCACGGCGATATTGACCACATTTTTGTTAAAGCCGAGCACAATGCTTGTGCCGGGGTCAACGTTTTCCGCCCCATTGGAAATGCTTGAGGAAATAAACTGAAACGGTATATCTTTGCCTCCGCCCGAGCCGTCGCCGCCTTCCGCGAAAGCGGAAACAATGAGAGTCAGCAGAATAAACACCGCCGCAAGGCAGGCAAGCGCCCTGTGAAGTCCGCTTCTGTTTTTCATTTTCCCGCTCCTTTCATACACTCAAAACTTTTTTCGGTCCAGCGGCGGTAGCGGCAGTTATAGCAGCTTTTTTCATCGTCGCACACCGTTTCGTCCTCGCAGTCCTCCGAATAAGAAGGGCAGGCATCAGCGCAGAGCGCGGCGGCTTCAAACGCGGTCTTTCCGCCGGCGAATACCGTTTTTCCGTTTTCTTTAATCCACATCATTTTTTTGCTTTCTTTATTTTCGGTTTCGGCATAAGCCTTCCGTTTTCGTTTACGATAACGGAGGTAACAAGCCCGCCTTTGTAGATGAGTTTGGTCGGGTGCATAAACACAAACGACAGAGGCTCCTTAATTTCGCGCCCCTCTTCGTCCGTGAAACTCTGCACTCCGAACATTTTTGAAAATTCGTCCGAAGTCCACTCCGTTTTGCCTGGTACGGGCTGAAGTTTTCCTTTTATGCGCCCCTCTTCTTTTCCGGCTCTGAGGGCCGCGCCCGCGAGAGCGCCGATAACTCCGCCGCCCGTGCCTCCGTGCTCGCTCAGGTGAACATCTTTGCCGAAGGCAAGCGCCGTGCTGTATGCCTCGTCTTTTGTGAGCACCTCTCTCTGCGCCCGCCTGCCGAAATCAATGAGCGGCGTATAGTCGAGCGAGTCGTCGTCGGTCAAAATGCAGAGACCCGGGTCCGAGCCCTCTGCGGAATTTGCTTCAAGATAATCTTCGCAGAATTTCGTGAGCGCGTCAAGGTTATCCGTCTGCGCGTTGCAGCACATTGAACTGTTGTGCGAGGTGTAGGGTATATCATCGTGAATAAACAGCTGATACCTCACGGTCATTCCGCTGCTGCACAGGTTATTGAGCGATGCTTCGCACATCATGTTTTCAAGCAGCTCGCCCGTGCCTATGCTGTCAAGATTGTCGGTGTCGTCTATGCAGACAAATATTTTCAACTCATTCCACTCCTTTTTCTGTTTTCGGAGCGCGCATTTCGGAAGCGTCGATTATTGCTTCAAGCAGACTGTCGCTTACCGTGTAATCAAAAAACGTTTTATAGAAACTCTTTATTTCGGAGTTGATGTCAATTTCAAATGTATCGGGGTGAAGCAGATTCATAAGCCACAGCATGGCAAGCGGAGTTTCAAAACTCGTGGGGTGCCCCCACCTCGTTATGCCGACGGGTATTTGATAAACCCTGCCGTTTATAACGCAGTCGAGCCCTTTCCACTTTGAATCGCTCAGGATATAATCGTCAACCATAGCCTCGTTGCAGATTATGATATCGGGGTTCCACGCGTAAATCTGCTCGAGGGTGGTGTAGGATTTTTCGCCTTCAACAGTTAGTTTTGCTCCGCTCACGGAAACGTTTTCCGCGCCCGTGTGGGCAATCCATTCGGCGCAGTAACTGCCTTCGCTGTCGGTGCGCACCGCCTCGTTGACCGAGTGATAAAGACGCAGGGAAGTTTTGTTTTTGAGCGCCTCTTCGTCAACCCGCTCTATAACCGAGCGGAAATATGATATATATTTCTCCGCCTTTTCGCTCTGCCCGAAGGTTTCTCCGAGCACGCGCACGGCGGCAAACTGGTCTTCGATTGTGTTGTAATCAACCACCACATAGGTGATGCCCGCCGCTTCGATTTTGGCTCTTTCAACCTCGTTGTCATAGACGCCCGAATCCATTACGAGCAAGTCCGTATTGCGCGCCATTATCTCTTCAACATTAACCGTGCCGCTGTTTTTTACAACCGCCGCGTCCGAAAGTGAAGAGCAGATGTCAAGCAGCATATAACTTCTCGCGGCGTTGTTGGTGAAGGAAGTGATTTTGTCACCGCAGCCGAGCATCACGATAACGGGCCCCGAAAACGGGCTGAGTGCGCATACGGACTTCGGGTCGGCAGGCACACTTACCTCTCTGCCTCTGCAGTCCGTAACCTTTATTTCGCCCGCGGCGGGTGAAAGTTTCGGCGTGCAGGAGCACAGGGAAAAAATTATGAGAATTACGGAGAGTGTCAGCGCGGCACATCTTTTCATAAGATTGTCTCCTTAAAAGCGGTCTTCACTGCCGAATACGGTGACCGATTTCACGGTTTTCCCGTCAGAGTCGCTTGTTTCGGTAACGGCGGCTCTCACGCCGTAAATTTCAAGCAGGTTTTCGGATGTTATGATTTCGCCGGGCGCGCCCGTGCGCACGGGTTTGTTCCGGCAAAGCATAGCCGCCTTTGTTTTAAGCCCCTCCGATTCAAAATAAAGAGGGTGCTGCAGGGCGTGGGTTGCCATAAGAACGGATATGCCTTCGTAAAGAATAAGGTCCGTGAGCGTTTCAAGGAAGAGAAGTTCGTTTTTGAAGTCAAGCGAGCCGGTCGGCTCGTCAAGCACAATCAGTGGTGCGCTCTGCGCAAATGCGCGGGCAAGCAGCACAAGTTTGCGCTCCCCTCCCGAAAGTTCGGTGTAAGGTCTTGCGGCAAAGTCCTCAATTCCGACTTTGCGTATGGCGCGGTCACTTGCCTCATAATCCTCTTTGCCGGGTGCTCCGAGCAGCCCCGAGCGGGCGGTCCTGCCCATTAGCACAACCTCCCTCACGGTGTAGGGGAAGGTGGGTGTGTGAAGCTGAGGCACATAGGAAATATATTTTGCCGCTTCCGGGCGTGAAAGCGAAAGCACGTCTTTGCCGCACACCTCTATACTGCCGCTGAAGTGCCGGTGAAAACCGAGCACGCAGTCAAGCATAGTCGTTTTGCCGCTTCCGTTGGGGCCGAGCAGGCATACAGCCTCACCCTCGCTTACCTCAAGGGAAACGCCCGAAAGAACAGGTGTATTATCATAAGAAAAAGAGAGGTTTTCAATTCTTAATATCACGTGGCGAAACCTCCCCTCGTTTTTTTGAGCAGATATACGAAGAAGGGCGTGCCTATCAGGGCGCAGAGTATGCCTACAGGTATCTCCGAGCCGGTCAGGGTGCGCGCGAGAAGATCCATAATCACCATAAAGCACGCGCCCAGAGAAATACTCACGGGTATGAGTTTCTGATTGCTGTTGCCCGTCAGCATACGCCCTATATGAGGAATCACAAGACCCACCCAGCCTATAGTGCCGCTGATACATACAGCGGCGGCTGTGCAGAGGGTTGCGCCTCCTATTATCATTATCTGGCTTTTGCGCACGTCAACTCCGAGCGATGCCGCCTCTTTTTCTCCCATTGAAAGCACATTGAGCCTCCAGCGCGAAAGAAAAATGAGCAGCATGCCGAGCCCCATGGGAATCGCGGCGTAAAGCTGAGGATAGCCGATTGATGCGAAACTGCCCATAAACCAGAATGTGATGCCGGGCAGCTGGCTGTATGGGTCGGCAACATATTTCATGATTGAAACAAGCGCGCTGAAAAACGCGCCGACTATAGTGCCGCCCAGAATCATTGTAATTGTCGTGGTCACGCGGGAAATTCTGCCCGCGAAGTAACTGAGAATAACTGCGGAAACCGCAAATATGAAAGAGAAAATATAAGTGAATACTCCGCCGCCGAAAAAGACTATCGCAACGCAGGCGCCGAAGCCCGCGCCGTTTGAAACGCCGAGTATGCCGGAGTTAACAAGCGGATTGCGGAATATGCTCTGAAACGCCGCGCCCGACACCGCGAGGGATGCCCCCGCAAATGCCGCCGCGACGGCTCTGGGAAGGCGAAGTTCAAGCACAGCCACTGCCGAGGCGGGCGTAACGCCTTTATGATTCACGAGCGCGAGAAGCACCTCGGAGGGTGAAATATGCAGTCTGCCGAAAAACAGGGAGAAAACAATGCAGACGAGCGGCAACACTGTCAGTATTGCCGCAAAACCGAAACCGATATTCTGTTTCTGTCTGCCCTTTTGCATCAGGTATGTTTCTCCCGTTGTTTATATTACTTACTTAATTATTCGCCGAAAATCGCGAATATGCCTGCGCGGTAGTAAATATCGTAAATCCAGGCGAAGGCGGGCATAATCAGGTTGAAGCCTCTTACAAACGGGAAGGCGAGGTAATCGCCGAGTTTGTCCTTTATCTCTGCCGGATTGGGCTCAACGCTCTTTTCCCTGCTCTCGCCGAAGAGACCTGCGGGCACGCGGGAGTCAAAGTAATCGGGCACTTCAATGCCGAGCGCGTAAAGCGCTATCGCGGCAACGTCTCTGTTGTGAGCGCTCTCGGGGAGAATGGTCTTGTTTACGGAGTGACCCGCAACGGCAAGTATGGCGGAACTTTCCTCAACGGTCTGTCCGCCGTGTCCGTCGGTTGTTTCGCCGTGGTCGGCAACAAGAATGAAGAGGCTGTTTTCCATAAGACCTCTTGCCTCAACGGCATCGTAAATCTGACCGAGGAATTTGTCGGACCTGGCCGCCGCCTCATAGTATTCGTCGCTGAATCCGCCATAGGTATGAGCGGCGTGGTCAACCTCGTCAAGCTGTACGAACATAAGGTCGGGCACTTTTATGCTGTTTATATTGTGAATAACCTCGTCAACGGTGAGGATGTCGGTGAAGCGGTTTACTCTTTTAACGCCGATATCTTCCTCAACTATGCCGTAATTGATATTGGGCCAGTGGTTTACCGAAACAAGTTTTGCTTTCGGGTTTGCCTGGCGGACATAGTAGAATATGCTGTGAAGTTCATCATCCGAGGTGTGACGGTTCTTTTCGGTTGAATCGTTTGTCATACCGTGTGTTTCATAGTCAACGCCGAGCAGGATTGAGCCCCAGTTCTGGGCGCTGGTGGTTATATACTCGGTGTGGGCGTTGTGGCGGTAGGCGTTATCCGCAAAAATGCGGTCAAAGTTGGGCGAATCGACTTTTTCGTATGATGCGCCGAGACCGTCAATGCCGATAATGAACACATGCTCATAATCGCCGAAGCCCTGCTTTGAGGCAGCCGAAGCATAAGCCGCGCAGGAAAGAATCATTATGAGTGAAAGTAATACCGCGAGTGTTTTTTTCATATCAATTCTCCTTTATTTAACCGGATCAGCAGTCTGCGGCATAATCCGTTATTATTACCGATTTTGATATTTCTTTAAGTTCACTCTCCGTAACATAAGCGGAAAGAGCGCCTACGGCGGTTACCGCTTTGCCGCCGGTAACATTGCCGAATTTTACGCACTCCCTGAACGGGAAATCATAGTAAAGACCGTAGCAGAGCCCCGCGAGGAAGGCGTCGCCCGCTCCCGTGCTGTCAACATTTCGGAAAGCATCAATGCTTCTGCAGAAGAATACGCCATCGTCGTCAATGCCGAGACAGCCGTCTTTGTCAACCTTTACAAGCGGATACCTGAAATGCTCTTTAAGGGCACGCAGGGCTTCGTAAGGGCTTTCGCGCCCTGTCAGTTTAAGCGCCTCTTTGCGGTTGGGCGTGTAGTAATCCGCGAGGTCAAGGAATTCCCCGTATTTGTCAAAGCCGAGTTCTTCGTCCCAGCCCATATCAAGCACAAGGGTTGTGCCCTCTTCTTTGAGTTTGCGGTAAACATCAGTAAATCCGCGCGGAGTCATAAGGCAGATTTTCGCGCCGCTCGCCATACGGTAAAACTCCTCTTTGGTGACATCGTCACATTCGAGATCGCCTTTGCCGTAGGAAACAAAACTGCGGTCGTCTTTGAGTATGATTGCGCTCGTGATGTTGACGGGTATTTTACTGCCTCTGTAGAGGTTAAGGGGCGCAACATTGTTTTTCTCATACTGCTGAGAGGCAAATGACGAAAACATATCGCCGCCGAGTTCTGTCGCTATACGCGCGGGAATGCCGAGTCGCCCTATGTTTATAAGCGTCGCGGGCAGACCGCCGCCGAGCTGCAGGGAGAAACTGTCCGTATAGACTTCCTCGCCCGGAGCGGGGATTTTTCTCATGTTTTCGTAGAGCAGGTCCACGTTTGTGGAGCCGATTCCGGCAACAAAACTCATTTCCAACCCCCGGTGTATTCTTTGTTGTGTTCAAGGTAGGCGTCAACAAGGCGCGTAGCGAGGCTGTAACTTGCCACAAGCGGATGCAGGGTAAGAGCCTCAACCGCCCTTGTTTTTGATTTTTCGCGGATAGCCTCGCTCGCAAGGCGCTCGTATATCTTAACTCTGCGTATGAGTTCAAGATTCTGCTCGTCAACTTTTCCGAAACGGTGAGGCACCGCTCCGTTTCCTGTGATGTCGCAGGTCACTTCGACCACGTCGCTGTCGTAAAGCCCCTCTATCGCGCCCTCATTGGGCACGCAGAGTATCATGGAGTACGTTTTGCCGCCGCGGGCAATTTCCATGAATTTAAGGGCAACGCCCGCGTAGCCGCCGTCATCTTTTCCGAACATATCAAAGGCCCATTTCGTCTGTCTCTTTATGCCGGATTCGGCCGCCATATAGTTGTTTTCTCTCTCGCCGTACCAGTGTTCAAAAACGGCAAGGGCTGAGTCAAAATTGTTTTCAATGTCGATTTTTTCAAGTTCGGCAGTCATCTGCCTGTTAATCTGAGCAATCTGCTCGCCTCTTGTTTTTTCGGCGCGCAGTATATTTTCCACCGCTTTTTCGCGGTAATAGAAATAATAGAGATATTCGTTGAGAATCGCCTTTCTCTCTCTGAGAAGCGATTTTTCAAAATAGCGCAGGTCCGTTTCTTCGTAGGCTCTGTCGTTTTCAATCAGTTCGTCGAGCACATCTCTGCCGTCAATCGTGATGCGGCTGAAATATGACAGATGATTGAGTCCGTAAAGTTCGCCTTTTGCGGAGCCTTCGGGCGCGCCGTAAAGTTTTTCAAACGAGTGGAGCATACCGCTGGGCGCGTCGCAGATGCCGTAAGTGAAGTCATAACCCATATCGCGCAGAGTCTGTGAAACGACACCCGCCGGATTGGTGAAATTGAAAACCTTGCAGCCGGGCTTTGCGTTTTTTTTCACAAGTTCACAGTAGCCCGCAAGCGCGTCAACGCTGCGCATGGCAAACGAAAAGCCTGCCGCTCCGGTGGTTTCCTGCCCGAGCAGTCCCATATTGAGGGCGATTCTCTCGTCCCTCACGCGCATATCATCTCCGCCCTCGCGGATGGTGGTTATCACATAGTCGGCGTCTTTTACCGCCTCTGTCGCGTCAAGGGTAAGGGTGAAGCGCATATCCGGGTTTATTTTGCCGGCAACCGTTTTTGCCATAAGCCCGTAAATGCCGAGTTTCTTCTCATCCTTATCCATAAAGACGATTTCGTTTATCTCAAGGCCGGCGGCTTTCTGCGCAATGCTCTTTGCGAGAAACATCGAGCGCACTCCGCCCCCGCCTATAACCGCAAGTTTCATTCTTCTTCTCCGCTGTAATCCGTAAATACGTCTCTGATTGCCTCGAGGTAGCCGTAGCCGTAAACATCATCCGGCTCAAGGTAACTCATTTCGGTCCACTCATTCCAGGAGTTTACGGTGATGAGCGGCACGTCGTTGTATTTGTCGCTGTATTCCTTAGCCATCTCAAACGCCTTCTTGACTTCTTCGGGCGTGTTGTTTCTCATGATGGGCCACTTGAGGTATGTGTATCTCGGGTTGTTATCCCAGCCGACTGTTACATGGGGATAGAAAGGCACTTTATATTCGGTGCGCAGTCTCTCCCACTCCGTTGCAACATCGGGCAGAATCTCTTTATAGTCGCGGTTTGCGTCAACAAAGTGAACAAACTGATAGTGTGTAATCGAGTCAAAGCCGAGCAGGTCAACAAAGTCTTTTGACGTGCCCGAGTATTTCGGGTCAACCGCGCTTACATCCGCCGCTTTTTCGGAATAGACCACCATCTGCAGATGAAGACCGGGGAAGCCCTCCGCTTTGACAAGCTCGCGGAAATCGTCAAGGGCTTTTCTCGCTTCGTCAATGCCGCCGAGACCTCTTACGAAATTCATGATGTCGTAAATCATAAACACGGGGCAGCCGTCGATTTTATAGTAATTCGGCTTTTTGAAATACATATCGATAACTCTGCGGCAGATTATGTCAAATTCATCCCTGTGCTGAGAGCCGAACCATACGGTTTCGTTGAGGTCTGTCTGACGCTTATCCCAAAGATAGGAGGCGTCGTGATTTGCCCACATGAGATAAAACTTCATATCCTCGTTGTTTTTCGCTCCGAGGAATCCTTCGTCAAGGCACTGCTCGAGGAAGGGGCGGCGGTCATACCAGTACCAGTCGTAAATGAAAACATTTACGCCGTGGCGCACCGCTTCTTTAATCTGAAATTCCATAACCTCCGGGTCCGCCTCGTCAACGGTGCCCCAGAGGGGCTTGCGGGGCAGAATATGGCAGTCGGTTCTCTTTTCGGCGGAAATTACGCTCTGCCATTCGCCTATGCCTTTTTCCCAGAACTGATATGCTCTTTTTTCCTTGCCTGTGTAAGACGGCCATATAAACGCCGCGACATCATAATTTTTCATATTGAATACCCCCGTTTTTTATTTCAGAACCAGAGTTTTTCGGTCTTGGGTACAAGTTCGCAAAGAGTGTTTTTGCAGAATTCTACCAGACGGGCTTTGTAGTCCTCGTCCTCTTTTGCCTTGCGGAAAGTGCGGCGCAGAATTCTCGCGTAGCAGATTATCGCGCTTGCGTCCTCAATCTTCTGAAGGAATTCGCGGTCCTGCGTACCGAAGTAACTTTCGAGCGTTACGTTCCAGAATTCATCGCCCTGCTCGCGGGTGATGCCGAGGAATTTTTCAATATTGTTTCTGTCAATACAGCTGAAGCCCTTGTAAGCGGCAAAAATTGCCGAGAATTCGAATATCGGGTGACCCATCGCGAGGGTGTCCATATCTATCAGCAGGTTTTCGCCGTTCTGGCGCATAATGTTTTTGATGTGATAATCGCCGTGAAGCATATTGAGTGTGTCGGGCACGTCCTTTACCAGCTGCACGAGTTTTTCGCCCACGTCTGCCGGCAGATAGTCGCAGCAATATTCCGCCCAGACCAGCGCCTCCGCCTTTTTGTCGGGCAGTTCGCCGGGCTTGAGCACGGTGGAGTGAATGGTTTTGAGTATGTCTGCGCTCTCCTTAGCAAGTTCGGGAGTAAGCGACGGGTCGGCAATCATAAGTTTTGCAAACGACTTTGCGTTGAGCAGTTCAAACACGGAGCCGTAGAGGTCGCCGACCTTCACCACATCATAGGGGATGGCGGTGGGTATGCCCATAACGAAGGCCTTGCGGGCAAGTTCGCGCTCGTTGTGAATCTCTTCGAGAGCGTCGTGGTTCTTATATACCTTCACGATAGTGTCGGCGTCAATGCGGTAAACCTTGCCGTTTGCGCCCTCGCCTATAACTTCACAGCCTTCAACGGAAATCTTGCGGTATGCCTTGGATATATCCATCATTTCCGTAAAGCCGGTCATATCGAAAATCTCATAAACTTCGGAGTTGCAGTTTATGATTGAGGTGTCGGGGTTGTTCTTTTTAAGGCGCAGTATGATACGCAGACCTGCGCTCGAAATATATTCAAGGTTTGCGGCGTCAAGCACAACGGGGCCCGTGTGGCCCGACACAATCGCCTGAATATCGGCCTCCGCCTCTGCGGAGTTGCCCGAATCTATTCTGCCGGATATTGCTATGGTGAGAGTGTCGCCCGATTCTTTCTTTTTTACTTCGTACATTTTGCCGCCTCCTTAAAATCTGTCAAAAAGTCTGTGAACGAGAGTTTTATATTCGCTGTAGGCTCCGTAACCTTCAAGGTCGGAAAGCAGTTCTTCTATTGTGACGAAATACCATTTCTGCTTTTCGGGGTCCGGCTGATTGAAGCGGCTGAAAAATTCGTCGCCGACATTTTCGTATTCCCTGACAAAAGCTCTCATATTTGAGAGTTTGTCGGAGAGCCAGAGAATTTTTATGCCCTCGTCATCGCAGTTTTTAAGCACTTCAAGCGACTCCTCCTTGCGTATAAGCCAGGTGTCGCTCGCTTTCTGTTCGGGGCGTTTATCCTCCGTTTCGCTCGCCACAAGTTCTGCCACGCGCTCTCCGAAATTTGAGAGGATGTCGTCGGCTGTCACGGGAGTGTCCTCTACGGTGTCGTGAAGCACGGCCGCCGCGAGCACAGCCTCGTCCCTTGTCATTGTGCCGGCTATTACCGCAACCTCAAGCGGATGCAGAATAAACAGGCTCTTGTCCTTTCTTAACTGCCCCTCGTGGGCTTTGACGGCAAACTCTACCGCCCGGTCAAACAGATTCATTTATTTACCGCTCCTTTACTGTGAGTGAATTATTACCATATGAAGAGAGCCGCGGTGCCCGCAACACACAGGGCAACCGAAGCAATTTCCTTTTTTCCGAGGCTGCGCGAGGCGAAGAAACTGTAAATCGCCGAGAGCACCATCACCCCGCCCGTTACAAACGGATACTGCGCGGAGGCGGGCACACTGCGAAGAGCAATCAGCAGTATGTAATTGCCTATGGAGCAGAGTATGCCGTAGCCGCCCATACAGGCGATGCCGCCGCCACCGATTTTCTTCGTGCGCTCTTTTTGGAAAATCAGAAGTATAAGACAAAGCGCAACCGTAAACGCCTCTATCAGGATTGAAAAGCCCGCTTCGCTTGTTTTTATTTCGGGCGAAGACGCGCTGAAAAATTTATAGATTACTCCGTAAAGTCCGTTTGTCACAAACACGCCCGCGTAGTAAATCCACGAACCTTTTTTCTCGCCTTTTTCGGCAGAAAGGGCTATCCCCGCGCAAACGAGCACAAGGCAGATTATTTTGCCCGCCGTGATTTCTTCCCTGAAAAAAAGAATTCCTGCGGAAAACGGAAGCACCATGCCGCCTACCATATTGAAGACGGAATATTTTGAAAGATTTGTTCTTTCGAGCGCCCTTAAAGAACAGAGGTTAAACAGAATCAAATCAACAGCCGCAACAGCCGCAACGGCTAAGGTAAACGGCGTTGCTTCAAGGCGGAATCTGTTGATTACAAGCAGTGCCGCGAGCCCCGAAAAATGAGCACCCGCCGTGAATTTCAGCACGGCGTCGGGAGACGAGCCGTATTTCTGCCTGTATCTGTCGCTGAATACAAACACCGCACTGAAAAGCAGCGCGGAAAGCGCAAGCAGTCCGTAATACATATTACTGAATCTCGGTTATTTCGGGAGAGGAAAGCTGCACGTTGAGGTCTTCGTCAACCTCCGCCTCATATACGGCGTCATAATTGTCCGCTATGGGCGAGCGCGCTTCAAGGAAGAGTTTCGTCTTGCCGGGTTTTAAGCCCGTGAAGGTGTAGACCACCGTGTAGGCGGAGCCGTCCATCTGAGCGTGATTCGGGTTGCCGTAATCTCTTTCGACTTCAAACGAAAGGATTGACGGGTCCTCCGCTTTGAGGCTGTATTCGGGCCCGCCGCCGTCAAACGAATCCAGTCTTAAAGTTGTCGCGTCGCCGGAGGGTCTGTACTCCATTGAGTTTTCGGATGTCATGGTGAGTTTCACATCGTGAGCGGGCATTGTGAATTCGATCACAAAGCCTTTGTTATCGTCATAGGTGTAATTGATTCTCTCGCCGTCAAGGAAAAACGAATAATCCGTGTCGGTCGCTATGATATCGTAATAGATTTTTACGTGCGCGCCCTCGCGGTATGAATCCTTTGCGCCTTTGTAAGAGTCCTTCATGCCGTTGTAGTCAACGCTGTATTTTTCGGCCGAAAAACAGCCCGGAAATGTTAAAAACATAAGCCCTCCGATAATCAGAGCGAGAATAAGCGAAACGGTTTTTTTCACACTTTTCACGTTTTTCCCTCCAATAAGCGCAATAATTAAAAATATATAATAAATTATACTACTAATATATATTCAGTTCAAGAGTTTTGAAAACATCCGGAGCAATTATCGGGCAATAATTTCTGTTGCGCGCGTGTCTTAACTTTGCTATAATTATTCCATAATAATATCGGGAGGCTCGTTATGATCGGTATAATCGGAGCAATGAAAGTTGAGATTGAAGAACTTGAAACCTATATGGAGCAGAAAGAGGAAAAGACCATCGGCTCCGTAAGGTTTGTAAAAGGTCTGCTTGACGGCAGGGAAATAGTTGCCGCCGTGTGCGGCATAGGCAAGGTTGCCGCCTCAATCTGCGCGCAGACTATGATAATGGCATACGCCCCGGACTGCATTATAAACACGGGCGTTGCAGGCTCGCTCTCCGAAAAGGCGGGAATCTGCGACACGGTGATAGCGGATACCCTCGTTCAGCACGATATGGATATAACTCCGCTCGGCGACCCGCCCGGAATGATAGAAGGGCTCGGTATAGTCGATATACCCGCCGACGAAAAGGTTGCCTCGGTGCTTAAAGAAGCGGCCTTGCAGGCGGCTCCCGGCAAGGTAATCACAGGCAAAATCGCGTCCGGCGATCAGTTTGTGGCAAGCAGTGAAAAAAAGGATTTCATAGTTAACACCTTCAATGCGATTGCCTGTGAAATGGAGGGTGCCGCAATAGCGCAGACCTGCTACAGCGCGGGTGTGCCCTTCGGAGTGCTCAGGGCGATAAGCGACAATGCCGACGGCTCTGCCCATTTAAGTTACGCCGAGTTTCTGCCCGAAGCCGCGTCGGCGGCGTGCAAAACGATTGTCGGCTTTGTGAAAAAATACAGCAAATAAAAAATTCTCCCCTCTCTTTCGAGAAGGGAGATTTATTATACGATTTATATCAGAGTGAGCCGTCGGAAACAACAAAGGCGTAGGCGCTGCTGCCTTTACCCGCCTGCTTCATAACCTGATCTCTTTCAACGTGCTCAAACTTAAAACTGCGCGAGGCGCCGCGTGTAGCCATAATGCCTCTCATAATCCAGGGCAGGACCACCACTCTCGCGAGATGCTGTCCGCCGCCCGCATTCCAGCAGCCTGTTGCAAACCAGGAGCAGTTGCGGATAAGGGGGTCGAACACATTGTGGTTGAGAATAAACTCGGTTACGTTTTCAAGGTCGGATTTTGAAATGACCTTTGAAAGCGCGTAAATGCCTCTGTAGGTGTGCTTGTATTCGTTGCGGTGATTTTCAAGGTTATAGTAAATTCCGCCGCCGTCGGATACCGACATTCCGAATGAGCCTACGGAAACCGCTCCGCCCGCGGGCACTGTGTAAGCGCCTACCGTTATCTCGTGGTCGGTGAGATTTCTTACAAAGAAAAATACGTGGGGTACAACCGAATTCCAGTTTGAAACAATTGACATCTCGGCGTAATGATCGGTGTCTTCGGGAACTTCGGGATTGTCGGGATTATCCGGATTGTCGGGGTTATCGGGATTGTCCGGATTGTCGGGGTCATTCGGGTTTTCCGGGTCGTCCGTGCCCGGGGTATCTCCGTCTTCCTGCGGCATATCTGCGGATTCGTCTGCTGTCTCGGCAACGGTTTCTTCTGCGGTTTCAACAGCGGCTTCAGCGGCTGATTCATCGTAAGCAATCGCTTCGTCATACTCGTCGCGCGAGGCAAATACAGCCGTGCCTGTCAGAGAAAACGCGAGAATAACGGTGAGTAAAATACAAATAATTTTTTTCATTTAACTGTGCTCCTTGGTAAAATGCTTTGAAAAGTGTTTGCTTATATTACCGTTGAATTATACTACATTTCAAAAAAATTTCAAGCCCCTGCCTCTTTTTCATTGACATTGTAAGAGGCGGATTATAAAATCAAAACAGGAAAGGAAGGCGGTTTTAATGATTTTTACACCCGAACTTATGAAACTTGAAAACGGCGCTCCCGTCACAAACGAAGCGGATATGCACCTGCGCAGAGAAGAAATGCTCGAAATACTGAAAAAGTATGCCTACGGCGATATGCCCGCTCCCGTGCCCGTAAGCGGAGAGGTTGTGTCTGCCGAAAAGAAGTGCGCCGCAGGCAAGGCGATGCTCTACGGCATAAACATAACCTGCGATTTCGGCGAAAAACAATTCACCTTCCCCGTGAAACTGTTTATGCCGCACGGAGAAGGAAGAAGAAAACTTATAACCGTTATAAACTTTACCGAAAGTCCTTATGACAAATATATTCCGTCAGAGGAAATAATCGATAACGGCTTTGCCCTGGCATATATATGGTATGAGGATATAGCCTCCGACAGTGCCGATTTCGAAAAAGGCGTTGCCCCGTTTTTCCCGCGCACGGGAAGCGGCAGAGACCCCGCGAAAATCAGCATGTGGGCGTGGGGCTTGAGCCGCGCTCTCGACTACCTCTCAACAAGGGATGATGTTGACCCGGATAATCTTGCGGTAATCGGTCACTCCCGTCTCGGCAAAACCGCGCTCTGGTGCGCCGCAAATGACGAGAGAGTGAAATTTGCCTGCTCAAACGATTCCGGCTGTATGGGCGCGGCATATCACCGCACCCTTCACGAGGGCGGCGAGCCGCTTTCTTCAATAGCAAATGTATTTCCTTACTGGTTTTGCGAAAATATACAGAAGTTTGAGGGCGATTCATCTGCCCTTCCCTACGACCAGCATTTCCTGCTCGCCTGCATCGCGCCGAGATTCGTGCTTATAAACAGCGCCTCTCTCAACGATTGGGCGGACCCGTATTCGGAGCAGCTGACCTGCGCCGCCGCCTCCCCTGCCTGGAAAGTTTACGGCAAAGCGGGCTACAAGGGCGGCACGGAAGAATACGGCGCCGACGAGGGCTGCCTTTACGGTGAGGTCGCGTATTTCAAACGATACGGCGTTCATTTCCTCGGCAGAAAAGACTGGCAGAATCTTATGTTTGTGATATCACATAACACTTAAATCCCTGTTCATACTGCCTGTCTCGTATCCGGCGAGGTTCGCCGTCACATAATGAAAACCGAGAGAGCGCAGATATGAATTTATTTCGGCGGATATGTTTTCGCCGGCAAGCAGAGCAAGTTTGTCTTTTTCAACTTCTATTCGGGCGAGTGAGCCGTGCATACGCACCCTCGCCTGTGTGAATCCCATATCAAACAGTTTTTGCTCCGCTTTTTCTATAATACGGAGTTTTTCGGCGGTGACCGCTTCTCCGTATGCAATTCTTGTCGCAAGGCACGCATAAGAAGGCTTGCTCCACGTGGGCAGGCCTTCTTCTTTTGAAAGAATGCGGATATCCTCTTTCGTCAGCCCCGCCTCTTTGAGAGGGCTGATAATTCCGAGCTCATCAAGGGCTCTCATACCCGGGCGGTAATCGCCCGTGTCGCTTGCGTTTGAGCCGTCCGCAACGGTGTGAATTCCTTCTTTTTCCGCCGCCTCTTTTAGGGCCGTGAAAAGCGCTTTTTTGCAGTGATAGCACCTGTCGGGCGGGTTTTTGACAAAGGCGTCAAGGCTGAGCAAATCGGGCGTGATTACAATCTGTTTTATGCCGTTTTCGCGGCAGAAGTCAGCCGCTTCGACGCTCTCCCTTTCGGGGTTTACGGGCGAAACGCAGGTAAGCGCAACCGCGTTTTCCTTAAGCGCCTCGCTGCATATTTTCAGCAGAAAAGTCGAGTCAACTCCCGCCGAAAATGCCACCGCGATTTTGCCGGGCGACTGTATGCGCGAAATCAGTTTTTCTTTTTTAAGATGCAGTTCATCCATTTTCTTTTTCAATAAGCGCCTGCGCCTCTCTGAGCGATATTCCCCTGTCTTTCGCTATGCGGGCGAGGTCTTCATATTCATATTTTTCTTTTGTCACTCCGTAACCGGAGGACACTTTTTTTCTCACTTCTCCGCAGGGTGTGTCAAGAGTAACCGTGCGTCTGTCAAGCACATATCTTTTCACCGCCGTTTCGCGCACGCCGATAGTGGAGGTGTGCCTGAAAATAAGGGAAAGTATTTTGTCTCTGTCCGCCTGTTTGCACAGCACGGTAATCATTGTCCCGGGGCGCGATTTTTTCATGCCCGCGGGCAGGGTGAAAACTTCGAGCGCTCCGCCTTCAAGCAGAGCCTCACAGGCAAAGCCCGTTTCCTCCGCCGTCATATCGTCAACATTGAACGAAATCTCGCACACGGTCTGAGCCGTGTTTTCTGTTTCGCCGATGACCGCACGTACGCAGTTTGCCGCCGGGAAATCTTTCGCGCCCGCTCCGTAGGCTGTTTTTTCCGCCTTCATCAGCGGCTGATTTTCAAAGCGGGTCGCAAAATATTTGAGCAGAGCTGCTCCCGTGGGTGTGCAGAGTTCACCCTCAATGTCTCCCGCGTAAGTCGGTATGCCTTCAAGAATGCGTGCCGCCGCGGGTGCGGGCACGGGCAGAATTCCGTGAGCGCATTTTACTTTTCCGAATCCCGTTCTCACAGGCGAAACAACTATTTCATCAGGCGCGAGTTCGTTTATCGCAAGGCTGGCGGCGGTGATATCCGCGAGCGCGTCCGCCGTGCCGATTTCGTGAAAATGTATCTCCTCAACGGGCACTCCGTGAACGCTGCTCTCCGCCTGCGCAAGTATCGAATATACGCCGAGAATATCTTTTTTTACTTTATCGGAAACGCCTTCAAAATCCTCAACCGTATGGGTGATTCTGTGCATCACGCCGCCGTGATGATGATTGTGATGATGCTCGTGGTGATGGCCGTCATCGTGTAATCCGTGCCTGTGCTCCCACACTTCATCACCATCGACAAACACCGAAAAGTGCAGACCTGTTATGCCGCATTTCACGCTTTCTTTAAGGTCTGTCATCACTCCGGGAATGCCGGCTGAATTAAGTTTTTTTATAAACGCGTCCGGGTCGGGCAGCAGCCCGGCAACGGCGGCGGTGAGCATATCCCCCGCCGCGCCCATTCCGCAGTCAAGATAAAGTATTTTCATTTTTCTGCCTCCATATGATTAATCATTGAAGCGAGGTAACCCGCGCCGAAACCGTTGTCGATATTGACCACCGACACTCCCGACGCACAGGAATTGAGCATTGAAAGAAGGGCGGAAAGCCCGCCGAATGAGGCTCCGTATCCGACGCTTGTGGGCACCGCAATCACGGGGCAGTCCGCAAGGCCGCCCACCACACTCGCGAGCGCGCCCTCCATACCCGCAACGGCGATAATCACGCTCGCGTGCATTATCTCCTCTTTGCAGCTCATCAGACGGTGTATGCCCGCAACGCCCACATCATAAAGGCGGACAACTTTGTTGCCGAAAAACTCCGCGGTCTGCGCCGCCTCCTCGGCAACGGGGATGTCGCTTGTGCCTCCCGTGGCAACCGCTATTGTGCCTATACCGTCGGGTGCGGGCGGAGCGCCGAGTGCCGCGCATCTCGACTGCTCATTATATGCAAGCGGATATTTTTCCTTAAGAATTTCGTACTTTTCCGCAGAGAGGCGGGTGATAAGTATTCTCTGCTGCCCGTTTGCGAGCATTGTGTCCGTTATGCCCTCAATCTGCCGGGCCGTTTTGCCCTCGCCGTAGATTACCTCCGGCATACCCTGCCTTATGCTGCGGTGAAGGTCAACCTTGGCGTAGCCGATATCCGCGAAGGGCTGTGTTTTAAGGCTTGTGAGCGCCTCATCAACGGTTATTCTGCCGTCGCGCACCCCTTCAAGTATATTTTTGACCTGAGTTTTCATATTTCTCTCCCGGAATTTTTAATATAACAGATTCAGTATATCACACATTGTTTTTTCGTTCAAGAATTCGTATTTTTATTTGCGAATAAATCCGGCTGTCAACCGTTTTTGAGTTCAAAAACCGCCGATTCTATTGGATAAAATTGCCGATTTGTCCGACTTTTTGTGTAAATCGGGCAAAATGTCTATTGATTTCTCTTTATATAAAATATATTATCCCATAGGATAAATTAAAACAAGAAACTTCTCTATATAAAAAACGAAAAGGCGAATGTGAAAGAATGAAAGAATTGTATGTTCCCACCCTGAGGGAAATAATCGATAACAGCGCCGCAAAATACGGATCGAAAACTTTCATAAAATATCTCAAAGATGACGAGATAGTTGAAAAGAGTTACAGCGAAGTACGCCGTGACGCAATAGCCGTATGCAGATACATCCGTAAATTCACCACCGAAAAGCAGCATATCGCGGTGCTCGGCAAAACTTCATACGAGCACATCATCTTTATGCTCGGCGTTATTCTCAGCGGCAACGTGCTTGTGCCCCTCGCCCCCGAAATCTCGGCGGACGAAGCGGCAATGCTCGTGAAAGACGCGGACGTAAACGCATTCCTTTACGGCAACGTTTTCAAGGACAGGGCAGCCGATCTCAAGAGGCAGTGCCCTCACCTTTTCCCCTTTATGAATTATGATGATGACATCATTATGGCGCTTGTCGCAGACAAGTTTTCGGATGAGAGCGAGTTTGCCTCTCTTTCGGAGTTTGAGGTTGACAAGGAAGAATGCTGCACCATCGTTTATACTTCCGGCACCACCGGGCGCAAAAAGGGCGTTATGCTCTCAACCAATTCGCTCATCGGCAACATTATGTATACCGACAAGTGGGATGTGCTCACCGAAGGGCGCTCAACGCTCAGCGTGCTCCCGATGCACCACCTCTACTGCTTCTCGGGCGACGTGATACGCAACCTGCGCGACGGCGTTACTCTCTGCTTAAACGGCGAAATCAGAGACCTGCAGAAAAACATTCTCAGATTCCAGCCCTATGTTATGAGAATAGTTCCCCTCATTGCGCAGTCGCTTCTCCAGAGATTCAGGGTTGTTTCGTCAAAGAATCCCGGGCTCACCACCTCGCAGGCGGCTGAACTCGTTTTCGGAAAGCACTTAAGACAGATTATCTCAGGCGCCGCCTACCTCAAGCCCTCGCTTGTTGCCGAATACGCAAAACTCGGCATCAAACTCATTCAGGGCTACGGTATGACCGAGGCAGGCTGCAGAATCGCCGTGCCCGACCCCGCCGCTCCCGTAGGCGCGGTAGGCAGGGTTATCGACATCTGCGAAGTGCGCACATCCGCAGGCGAAATCCAGGTGCGCACCCCCTCCGTAATGCTCGGCTATTATAAAATGCCGGAAAAAACCGCCGAAATGTTTACCGAAGACGGCTGGCTGCGCACGGGTGACATAGGCGAGGTTGACGAAAACGGTTTCCTGTTTATCAGCGGCAGGCTTAAAAACCTGATTATTCTCTCAGGCGGAGAAAATGTTTCACCCGAGGCGATTGAGAAAAAATTCGCAAACTACGAGCCCGTTGCGGAAATACTCGTAAGAGCGGAAAACGACAGACTTGTTGCCGATGTTTTCCCCGATTATGATTACTGCAGAATGAGCGGAATCGACGACATCGAAAAGACTATCAGAGACAAGGTCAACGAGATGAATATAACCGCGAAACCCTCGCACATCATCTCCGAAGTAAACATATACGAAAATCCTCTTCCCAAAACGGCAACCGGCAAACTCAAACGCCGCTACAATATATAACAAATCAGAAACGAGGACCGAAATGAGTAAAGACATCAAGTATTATCCCTTTACCCCTGCGCAGGAAATGATTAATTTCATGCTCAAATACAGTTTCTTCCACAAACAGGTTATCCAGATTCCCGCTTCGATAGTTGTCAAAAGAAAAATCGACTTCGATCTTATGCAGAAGGCTCTCGAAATCGAAATCGAAAGAAATGACTGCATGCGCCTGCGCTTTGAGAAAAAAGGTGGCTGCCGCCAGTATTTCGCGGACAGCATAAACTTCGGCAAAGTGCCCGTTAAGACCTTCTCGAGCCTTGAGGAGCAGGAGGCGTTTTTAACCGCCGACGCTCAGAAGCCCATCCGTTTCCTTAAGGGCGAAACCTACCGCATGTACTTCTTCAACACCGCAGACGGCAGATACGGTATCTACATCAACGTAATTCACCTTGCGATGGACGCCCCCGCAGTGTTCATCTTCTTTGCGGACCTGCTCGCCGTATATGAGGCGCTTGAATCCGGCTCCGAAATGCCCAAGCCCCTCGGCAGTTTTGAAACCGCAATTCAGAAAGAACTCGAATATATCAACAACGAAGACAAAGTCAACGCCGACAAAGACTTCTATATCAACTACTTCAAGAAAGACGGCGAGCCCGTCTGGAACGGCGTTATGGGTCCCGGCCCTCTTGACAGAGTGAGAGAAAAGAAAAAGAACCCCGATCTCAAATCCTGCGGCAGTTTCGACCCGATTCACGACCAGGCAGTGCTCGAAAAGAAAACTCTTTCGGTTGAGGACAGCAAAATAATTCTCGACTATATGGAAAAGAACAGCCTAAGCGGCGAATGCGTCGTTCAGCTCGGTATGCGCCTGCACGTAGGCAAAATCAACCACAGGCACAATGACACGCATTTCCTCGTTCTCTCCAACAGACGCAAGACTCTCAACGACAAGCGCTGCGGCGGCACACTGGCTTCCGCTCTGCCCTGGAGAGTTATTCTGCCCGAAGACCTCACGTTTGCGCAGGCTGTTGAAAAACTCAGACTGCTCCAGAGTGAGATTATGAGGCACAACAACTATCCCTTCATCAACTGGCTTGAAGAGGAGCGCAAACTTTTCAACTACAGTATGAAAGACGGCACCACCACAATGATGTTCTCATGGTTCCCGCTTGAAGACAACACCATGAACGGCTGGGATTATGAATTCCACGGCTACAGCATCGGCCATTATGTAATGCCGCTTTACACTTATGCAATGAAGGATTCCGTGACCGGCGGCCTGAGATTTGCATATCTCCACAGGACCGACACCATTTCGAGCGCGGATATTGACCGCCTTCAGGACAATATGGTAAAGGCGCTTGTAATGGGCTGCTCGAATCCCGACATAACTCTGAAAGAAATTCTTGATAATATAGACTGAAAGGAATAACTCAAATGACAGATATGCTTGAAAAAATCAATGAGATAATCTCCAACTATGTTGATCTCGAAGAGCCTATCACCGAAGAAACCTCCCTGAGAGGCGACCTCGGTATGAGTTCGCTCGACCTTATCAACCTTGCCGTGGAAGTTGAGGATACTTTCGATGTTATGATTCCCGATAAAGAAATCAACAGCATGAACACCGTAAAAGACCTCATCACCTACCTTGCACTCAAGAAATAATTCGGTCCGTTGAATCAGACAGCCGGCATAAATGCAGATATCGGCGCTTCACCCGGGAGCGCCGCCTCTGCCCGCCGGGAAAGAGAGGATTGCCCGGTATCCGCGATGATGAGAACGCCTCAGGCTTTTCAAAAAAACCTTGACAGACCAAACGCGTTATGATACTATAATGAGGCACTTTACGGAGAGATACCGAAGTGGTCATAACGGAACGGTCTTGAAAACCGTCGTACTCTCACGGGTACCGTGGGTTCGAATCCCACTCTCTCCGCCACTTAAAAAGCAAGTTTCAATTTTATATAAAGCATTCACGCTACCATGGAGAAGTACTCAAGTTGGTGACGAGGCGCCCCTGCTAAGGGCGTAGGTCGGGTAACCGGCGCGAGAGTTCGAGTCTCTCCTTCTCCG
>JAEEGL015469062.1_pt1 | contig 59101 bp, 44 predicted proteins | sample 9134231 | NCBI WGS metagenome assembly JAEEGL01 (sample SAMN16246548, study PRJNA631951) | gut metagenome | biome: gut microbiome; feature: rumen; material: fiber-attached | host: Bos | place: Iran: Karaj | collected 2018-10
CAAGTACAGGGACACATACGAAGAAGATAGAAAACTCAGAAAAGCAGGATAGGAGATGATTTCAACCGGAAGAAAATTCTTTGCAACGTTAAAGTTGTGTTAAAAAGATGATTTCCCTTGGTTGTTAACATAAAATGCGCATGTGAAACATGCGAAACTTGAATAATTAATTGAGTTTGATGATACGAAACCTATTAATCCTCTTTTGTTTGGCCGTGTTCCTGCCAATGGCGGCACAGAACACAGAACGGGCTGAGGTGCTCCTCGAGACCACCGAGGGCAACATACGCATCGCCCTCTACGACGAGACGCCCCGCCATCGTGACAACTTCCTGAAGCTCGTCGACAGCCACTTCTATGACTCGCTGCTGTTCCACCGCGTCATACCCAACTTCATGATTCAGGCCGGCGACCCCGACAGCCGCCATGCCGAACCTGGTGTCCTGCTCGGCGAGGGCGACCTCGACTATCAGCTTGAGCCCGAGGTTGTACCCAATATCCGCCACCGTTACGGCTCCGTTGCTGCCGCACGCGAAGGCGATGACGTCAACCCCCGACAGCTCTCCAGCGCCTGCCAGTTCTACATCGTCACCCGTAAGGGTGGCACCCCGCACCTCGACGGCTCCTACACCGTCTTTGGCGAGGTTGTCGAGGGTATGGACGTGGCCGACCGCATACAGCGTCATATCCGTGACGACGATGACCGTCCCGTCTACGATGTCCGCATCCTCCGCGCTACCGTCGTCAGGAAGTGACGTGGTGGCCCTTTTCTGGAAATAAGCAGCCCTTATTGTACCTCGCGTGGACTGCTTGTTGGAGGCGGAGGAATTTTTGTTAAATGGGAGAGAGGTACCTGAATTACAGTATATGGATGCAAAACGAATATTGAAGTATTTACGGCTGTTGGCGAAAAACAACAACCGCGCTTGGTTTCAAGAACACAAACAGGAGTATGACGCCGTTCGGGCTGACTTCGAACAGGGCGTGGAGCAGGCTATTCGCCGCATTATCACCTTTGACCCGTCAGTCATCCACCTGACGGTGAAGGACTGTACGTACCGATTCTATCGCGACACACGGTTCTCGAACGACAAGTCGCCGTACAAGAACCACTTGGGTGCCTATATCGCTGCGCACGGCAAGAAAGCGCTCCACGGCGGCTACTACCTGCATCTGGAGCCTGGCCACTGCATGGTGGCGTGTGGCAACTACTGGCTGCCCACCAATATTCTGACTTCGTGCCGCAACGAGATTATGGGCAATACCGACCAGTGGCTCCGTTGCGTCCGCAGTCCGGAGTTTCTGAAGTATTTCGGCAATCCTGAGCCCATCAGTTTCAAGAATCCTACCGACGTGTCGAGCTGGGATCAGCCGCAGGGCTTCGGTCTGGAGCGCCTGAAGACTTGTCCGGCGGGATTCCCTCGCGACTGGCCCTACGTCGAATACCTGCGCCAGAAGGACTACTGCTGCTGGCATCAGGTGCCCGACGACTTCTTCCAAGGCGACCGTTGGTTTGACGAGATTGAACCGATGTTCCGTGCTGCCAAACCCATGATGGACATGATGAACAGCGTGATTGACGACTATGAGTAAAAAAGTGAAGATGTTATGAGCACTGGTGAGCGATATCATCGGAGCTACTATGGTGGGAAAAAACGTGATGACAGAAGGATAAGTGCATCCTTTCTATGGCTTAGACGAAGAGACGGCAAAGCGAGCTGTAGAAATCCTAAAAAAATCTACGCATACTCCAAAATGATATCGGCACTGATGCCGAGCTTGGAGTGCAGGCGCTTGGCCAAAGGCATGGTGATACGGCGACGTCCACTCATCATCTGGCTGAAGGCAGACTCGTTGACACCTAGCAGACGGGCACCATCCTTTTGGCGCATATTGTGGGCGTAGAAGTAGTCCTCGATGGAGCGGATGAGCGGCGATTTCTCTCGAAGGGGCTTGATGTCCATATAAGTATCCTCGTATGCAGCCATCAGTCGGCTCAACTCTGCAATCTCACGTGTATACTCATTGTCCATATCAGGCTCAAGCATACCCTTGGCAGTGGCTTCAGCAATCAGTTGCTCCACTTTCTGTTTCACGTCGTCGTATTCATGACGGCTTGTTAATACCTTTTCCATATCATCCTCATTCAGCAGTGTTTTGTTAGCAACAATCATCCCTAAATTTGATTCTTGGGTGCAAAGATAATGATTAGTTTGCAAATTTGCAAATTATTTTGCAAAAAAGTAAAGTCGGCCTTGTCTCGAAATAAGCGGCCCTTATTTTGAAATAAGTGGCACTTATCTGGAAATAAGCGGGGCTTATTAAACCTCGCATGGACTGCTTGTTGAAAACGGAGGAATTTTTCATGAAATGGGAGAGAGGTACCTGAATGGCTGGAAAAGCCTTTGCATAAAGGGACTGCGCACAGGTACCTCTCTCTTGGATACTTACCTCAGAGGTACCTCATACCTACCTCTGAGGTACCTGAGGACGCTTTGAGAACGAATTGTTAAATTAACGATTTTTTTTTCGAATAAAGTATTGCAGGAGTGCAGGAATTTTTGTATCTTTGTACTCGTGAAAGACACAACCGCGACGAGTGGGTTGCGGACAGTATTAATCTTCAAGAAAAACACAAGAGAAAGCTATGGAAAACAAGAATGTAGCTGATTCCGAGGCCACGAAGGCCTCAACCGAAGGGATGCTCGAAGCCGAGTCGTTCCTTCACGAGAATTACCTCTTCCGTCGCAACGTGCTGAACGGGAAGGTAGAGTTTGTAACCCTGTCGGAAGACGGCAAGCCCAGTGGCCCGTTCCGTCCGCTGACGTCAGAGGCGCTTAACAGCATCATCCTCCGTGCCAAGCGCGAGGAGGTGTGTGAGCAGGGCAATCCGAAGGCGGACATCACGGACATCGTCCACTCCGAGGACGTGCCTCAGTACAACCCCGTTCAGGCGTTCCTCGACGGACTGCCCGCGTGGGACGGACAGAACCACGTGGCGCAGCTCTTTGGCCGATTGCCCGGCGTGAGCTCTGAGCAACTGTCGTTCCTCGCCGTCTGGCTCCGCTCGACGGTAGCCCATTGGTTGCAGATGGACACGCTACACGGCAACGAGTGTGTGCCAACGCTCATCGGCGCCCAGGGTTGCGGCAAGACCACGTTCCTGCGCCGGCTGCTGCCCCAGCCGCTGCGCGAGTACTACCTGGACCACTTGAACCTCTCGAACAAGTTCGACAAGGAGATGGCGCTGACGAACAACCTGCTGGTGAACCTCGACGAGCTCGACGCCATCCGTCCCAGCCAGCACGCGGCGCTGAAACAGACGCTCTCGAAGAGTAAGGTGAACGGACGTCCCATCTATGGCTGTGCCCAGGAGGATCGTCCGCGCTTCGCCTCGTTCGTGGCGACGACGAACAACCCCCATCCGCTGACCGATGCCACAGGCTCGCGTCGCTACATCTGCCTGACGATTCCCGAGGGGCAGTACATTGACAACGTGGGCGACATCGACTACGAACAGCTCTATGCCCAGGTGGTCTACGAACTGCGCGAGCTGAAGGCGCCCTACTGGTTCAACAACGACGAGGTGGCGCGCATCCAGCAGCTGAACCTGGGCTACATGGCGCAGAAGGACATTGGCGAGATGGTCGAGGCCTGCTTCCGCAAACCTAAGGAGGGCGAGCACGCCACGCTGATGAACGCGAAGGAGATGCTGCTTCAGATGCAGCAGGAGTATCCCAACATCAAGGTCAACCAGAGCGAGAAAGTCTCGCTGGGCAGGACGATGAAGGAACTCGGCTATGAGACGCACAATCGCGGCAACCGTCCCTACTATCACGTCATCCCCCTCCGTCCCCGTCAGCTGAAGGCCGCCTGATCTGTGTCCAAATGCCCTCTGGTCGATGTCCTCGTTGAGGTAGGTCTCAGGTACCTATGAGGTAAGTATGAGGTAGGTCTCTCAAACGGACCTACCTCTCTACTTTCCCTTTCTACAAAGCCTTTTCCAGCCGATGAGGTACCTCTCCGCCAAATCCCGTTTTTCTCGCTACCCAGAAAAATGTTCATGAAAATTTGGAACTTTAACTTTTTCTCCTTATCTTTGCAAACAAGAAGACAGAACGATGGGAGTAACCTTCAATGATACTGAGAAGAAATTCGTGTTCGATTTCGAGCATGACGGTGCTGAGGACATTGTCAGTCTGACTGGTGATGGCTATCAGGTAGAGGCATTTGGCAAGTGTTTCTACTATGGTTACGAGTTCTCTGAACAAATTGATAGTTCTGTACGTACAGCCTTTATCAAATATGTAAAATTCACAGAAGCGTTACAAGATACTCCCGATTTGACGAATTTCATCAAGAAGGCCATTGACAATCTCGATAAGCATATTAATCTGTACGATTATGATTTGGTAGTGATGCCAGAATCGTCAAGCAAGGTTAACCAATACATGTTGCGCTATATCTACAGGTTCGCGCAGCCTACCCTAAGGAAAATGGAGTTGGTGAAGGCATTGCCTTCAAACATATCGTTCGACATGGATGGCTTTGAACAGCAGTATTTGAACGATGTGTTAGAGAATGGACGTCCCCGTTATACTGAGGCCCAAAAGGAAGAAGTCAGGCAGTCTATCAACCAGATGCTTGACCTCATTCACCAAAAGGACTATTTCACTATAGCAAAGGACGTCAAGAAGAGCCGTTTCCGTCCCTACATGATTCAATTCCTAAAGTTTGCTTCCGAAGCCGACAGAGAGCTTTATGCAACTATTCGTCAGCAGAATGTGCTGGTGATTGACGATGTAACGACTAGTGGCTCTACGCTTAATGAGATTCTCCGCACTCTAAGAATCCTTAACGATGACAACAACATCACCATCTTCAGCCTCATTGGACGCAAGGATCTGATGGCGGATTCATTCTAATCAACAAGACAAAACGGCAGGAGAGAAAGTGACTTTTTGCGTTTCCACAAGGCTTGTGGCACGAAAATATTTGGTTGCATCGCAAGAAATGATTAACTTCGCAACCGAATTTAATTTTGTAGTGGACTATGGAAAAAGTAAAGATGTTAGGAGCACTGGTGGGCGATATCATCGGGTCGGTGTATGAGTTTTGGAACACGAAGTCAACGGACTTTGAGTTGTTTCCCAATGGCAGTTGCTTTACCGATGACTCGGTGATGACGCTGGCTGTGGCGAAGTGGCTATTGGAAGACGAGACCCATACCTTGCACTACTTGATATACTGTATGCAGGAACTTGGTGACCATCACCCCAATGCCGGTTATGGTGGCCGTTTCATGGGCTGGCTTTATGAAGAGAGTCCTCAGCCGTATAACAGTTGGGGAAATGGCGCAGGCATGAGAGTGAGTCCTGTAGGGCTGTATGCCAAGACCCTCGACGAAGCGCTGGCCCTGGCCACCATCACCGCTTCTGTCAGCCACAACCATCCTGAGGGCGTGAAGGGTGCCCAGGCGATAGCCACGAGTGTATTCCTCTGCAAGCAGGGAAAAACTAAGCAAGAAATCAAAGATTACGTGGAGCAGACGTTTGGTTACAACCTTCATCGCTCGATTGCAGAGATTCGTCCATTTTACAATTTCGATGTGTCGTGTCAGGGCAGCGTGCCCGAGGCCATCATCGCCTTCCTAGAGGGCAATTCCTTTGAAGAAGTCATTCGCCTAGCAATTTCCCTTGGTGGCGACTCCGACACCATTGGTGCTATGGCTGGCGCTATTGCTGCCTGCATGTACCCGATTCCCGATGACATTGCAGAACGCTGCGACGCGCTCCTGACGGAGGACCTAAGGGAAATCAAAGACCGGTTCCTCGAGTCTCTTGAAAGTACTTGATGATAGAAAGATAAGTGCATGAAGATTATATTCCTCGATTTCGATGGGGTAATGGATACGGCATATTATGACCATGTGTTGAGTAAAGAAGGCCGGCTAGGACATGATCAATATGGTACTGTGTTTGATCCGAATTGTATCAGGAATCTTAGATACATCATAGAAAATACCGGCGCAGACATCGTTGTCTCGTCATCGTGGAAGTACTTGATGGATTATGGGGATTTTCTCGAAATGTGGAAGGCACGGAACTTGCCAGGTTTTGTGACAGACGTGACACCAACACCAAAAGGTTGCCGAAATCGAGGTGATGAGATTGATGCATGGATTGAGGATTGTCCCACAGAATGCCAATATGTTATTATTGACGATCTGGATGCTCAGAACTTCAATGAGCACCAGATACCGCGACTACTGGTTGTGAATCCGTTTTATGGAATAGATGAGGAAATCGCAGAAAGGGCAATATACCTGCTTAATCAGAGCAACAAGCCATTTGACTGTTCTGATTTGCGGAGTTTTAGCATAAACCGTTGGCCAGAAGACATGGGAGCGACTCATGGCGTGGAGCATTGGGATAGAGTCGCTAACTTTGGCCGGATGCTTTACCAAGAAGGCGTGGATATGGATGTCATACTGGCTTTTGCTTATCTTCATGACTCTGAGAGGAAGGACAATGCAATGGACACTGAACATGGAAAGAGGGCCTCTTTGCTGATTGACAGAATCCGAGAAACAGAGCTGAGAGCTTTGAGCGACGGGCAGATTACGAAACTAAAGCGGGCCTGCGAATTGCACACTACAGAACATCGGACTGGCGATATCACTATAGATACTTGTTTTGATGCAGACAGAATGGATTTGCTCAGGGTTGGTATCATGCCTGACCCTAAGCGTATGGCCACAAAGCGTGGTGCGGAACTGGTTGCTGACCCTTATTATGAGAAGTATTACGACGAGGTACGGGCTGACAAATGAAGAGAAACAAATATGATTCGAGAAATTAAAAGAAATGCCCCCATTGCCCAATTAATTAAGGACTTTGCCAACAAGAGAAGTGGCAAGGTCGCTGATTCTCGAATTGAGATTAAGAGGCGATTTGAATATCTTGACTGGAAAGACCAGAAAAAGATTATGCAGGTATTTCTTGATTCGGGGAAAGGCGATAGAGACTGGGCGTATTCTAAACTTATTGGCTATTGGGACAAGTCATTTGAACAAAGAATAAAAACTCTATGGGAAGAATTACATGAGGTTAGGTGCTCATGGGTAATTGTGCGCCATTTCCCTATAAAATATCTTGTTGATCATATTGATGCATTCACAGGCGACAGGGACTACTATTTCTTATGTTTGAGACTTGCAGGAAATAAGGAGTTCGTTATTGACAAGAGCAAACTGTCTAAAACAGACTATCTATCTGTTATCTACCACACCGGCAGGAACATTGAAGTGAATGAGGCTGAACAAATTCTCTATGAGATAGTGCATGACACGTGTTTGGATTGTGGCCCATTGTTTGCAGTCGATAAATATACAGAAATAAAAATAGGGAACATCTTAGGTCCTTGTGGCTTTCAAAGTGTCAGTCTTGCCCTATATTATTTAAGGAAAATGAAGCTTACGAATGTGACATTTGAATTTGAGTCATCATGGAATGAATCTGTTCAGAAGAAAATCTTTGAGAGTCCCGAATTCAAAGAGATTAATTTACAAGAGATTGATGATTGTGACTATAAGTACAAGATGATCAAGTTGGCTAGAAAATATACTTATCTTTCTCTTGATGACAAATACAAGAAAGAAACAGATCCGACTATAGAAGAAATGCTTAGGCCAAGAGAATACTATTTCATCGCGCCCCAACCAGAGTTGCCACCATTTGAGTTTGAAAAAGAAAAAGGAAAAGAAGAATCGGAAGAGATATTTCATCCTGCCTTTCTTAATGACATCATGGAACAAAATCCAGCAGTAGAAAAGTTGGTTAAGGGCTTTGGGCTGGAAATGAATACTGGCGAGTTGCCGTTTTAAGCAATGAACACAAAGAATGTATTTTAGGCATATGGATAAGAAAATCGTATTGACGGCAATTGTGGGATTGATTACACTAAATCAGTCCTGCACAAACAAAACTGGAGGGAAACAATCTCAATCAACAATCGTTGATAGCGTATTGGCCGATACAGTAGAATTAGATTCCCTTTGTGCATACTGGTATGACAAAGACCAAACAGATGTGACTTTCTCTGAGAACAAGGATACGCTATATCGTTTCCCAAGGATTAATAAAGGTGGATTTTATGTCATTCCAAATACCGTAAAATTCATTTTCGAACGTGCATTTCTTGGCTGCAAGAATATTGAAGAAGTGTATGTGCCGAAGTCTGTCAATCATATTGAGATGGCAGCATTTGAGAGTTGCCATAGGTTGAAATGTGTATATCTGTACGCATCAATAGACACGATACCCTTCCGATGCTTCAATCATTGTGACAGCTTGAAGGAATTACACATAGGAAGAAAGAATCCTCCATTCGTTGAGGAATTGTCGATGGAGAATGTCAACAAGGATAGTTGTGTCTTATATGTCCCGAAAGGTTGTGTAGATGAGTACAAGCAGAGTGAAGCTTGGAAGGATTTTAAGCAAATAGAGGAAGAATGTCCATATTATACTTCAAGTGAGGATGATATTAAAAGTTGTTCTGTGTTCAGAAAAAACATGGGAAGGGGAGAAATTCTTGACTTCCAAATCGTTGATGATGAAAACGGTTATGTCTTTAAAATATATGATTCTTCAAAAAAACGCTATTATGACGTAGATTTCAATGCAGATGACTATTTAAACGGAGGTGTACCCGGTATGCATGGTTTCGCAAGCCCAAGTGGGAAATATGTCTATGTTGTTGGTGATATATTGGCGAACAGTACAGGATGGGTAGCCACACACATTATTTACCGAGTGGATACAAGAACTCTTAAGGCAAAACTGGTTAATGCCGTTGCAGCATGGAGGCTGGAAAAGAATGGTTTTACTGTTGCTTCAGAAACCAGATGTGTAACTCCAGAAGCAGAATTCTCGTACCAAATGGATTTCGCGTTTGAAGATATTACTTATGGATTTGACGGGAAGATAAGGCATAAAAGCAAGGAATATCCGTCTGATGAAGTTGAAAAGAGATATGATAGTGAGCCTGGTGATGTAAAAGGCCTGGGCATTTTAAGAGGAACTTTCTAAAGAGTAAATTGTGAATTCCAGACTCCTATACCTTCAACTCCACCTGTGCAGGTACTGTTGGCCCTGCCATCATCTGTTTCCTGGAATCAAAGGGCTATGTTGACTGCATCAAGCTTGCCATTTCCCTTGGTGGCGATGCAGACACCCTCGCAGCCATTGCAGGTCCCATGGCCTATGCCTACTACAAAAGATGCCCGATGCATTAGTCTATCAGGCATTGAAGATGCTGCCAGACTGGATGTTGGAAGTCAGCGAGAGATTTGATGAGATGGTTAACTCAAAAGCAAAATGAATAATAATGGCTTCACAAGGCTTGTGGAACTAAATTATTTGGTGGCAAAGAAAAGGTTAGCTATCTTTGCATTCGAATCTAAAGCCCATTGATAATGGAGAGATACTCAACGACAAAACTATTAGGCTTCCTGTATGGAGATGCCTTAAATGCATATAAGCGATACTACTCGTACTATGGCCCCAATTATATTGCCCCATCCCAAAGAACTCGAGTTGAGGTGAGAGAAGAATTGCGCAGAAGATATGAACATGGCCTTGACTGCAAGATGATAGAGGAATCTTTCATGGCGGCAGATGATGAGAATACTGTTTGGCTATATTGGCAGAAAAAGAAACGCCAGTTGGCTGCTGTGCGTTATCAGAATCCCATGTTGAAAAGGATGGAAGGTTATGAGGTGTTTGTGGACGAAGAAGTTCTCAATGGTAGCAACCTATGGTTCGATGATGTCATCTGGATAAAGAAAGGCGGTTGTTTATTTGATGGTGGCGGCAAATTACTCAATGATATTATTGACGCACTTCTGCATGATTATGGATTGGACGCACAATATGTGGGCATCGGAAAAGATATCTGGTTGGACATCCTAGATGAAGATAACTTGAATGCCCCCATAGATTATGATGATGAGTTTTATGCCAAGAATAAAAAGGTGGAGAACCACAAAAACAAGATGGAGCAGGCCTGCCAGCTGATTGAAATGCTTGTACAACGGACATATCCGGAAGCCTCAGTTTTCGCAAGAGCCTGTGCTAAGAAGTATTTATTAGGCAAGTTTGTATTGGAAGATTCTTCGAGTTTTGAACTTACAAGAAATCCTTGTTAGTTCGATAAAAGAATAGAGGTGGTTGTTCGGAATTCCCGAACAACCACCTCGTTTCATATTGGGTGTAGTTACCACGACCAGATAGACGTATTGGAATTGTTGCTGCGCTGTTGGGTAGTGGTATTGCCAAATGGATCAGTATAGCTTGATGACGAACCGATGCTTTGACCATAAATGTTGCGGTATGTGGTCGAAGAGTTGCCGTAGCTGTCCCTATAGCTGTTTGACGTCCCAAGGCTCCTGCCGTATGAGTTCGAATACGTTGTCGAGGTGTTGCCATAGCTATCCGTATAGCTTTTTGCCGTTCCTGTTGTGTTGCCGTAACGGTCACGATGAGTCGTAGTTGTGTAACCATAGCTATCCGTGTAGGTTGTCGATGTACCGAGACTATTGCCATAACGGTCACGGTGTGTAGTCGTTGTGTAACCATACCCATCCGTATATGACGATGAAGTACCGGTTGTCTGACCGTATTGGTTACGGTGTGTGCTGATGGAGTTCCCGTAGCTGTCGGTATATCTCGAGGATGTACCAACGTTATAACTCTGTGCGCTTGCAGCGATGGCGAATACGACAGCCATCAATGTCATCATAATTTTTTTCATAGCCTTGCTCTTTTATTTGTTAAATCTCTGTTATTTCCTTGTTTTTCTTTTTGCCTTTAGTGTATCCAGTGCTATAGCCGCTTCTCTGCAGTTATATTTCTTTCCCGTTTTATAGTCGCTTTTCGCTGCCTTTAGATTCCCTTGCTGTTCCAGAGCATAGCCTCGGATGTAGAATAGATCTCCGCAATAGAACCCTGTACTGAGCGCTTGGTTGACGTAGTTGATAACGCTGTTCCACTGCTTGTCTTTAAATGCCTCGAATGCTAGATCCGCAAACTCCTCATACCTCTGCTGTCGCCTTGGTGCCGTTTCTGCCAGCGCTCTCAGATACATGTTCATCATCCCAGTGTCATACAAATCCACTGTCGGTAGCGGTAGTGCTCTGTCATACTGATACTGTGCTTGTGCGTTCAATGTCATCAAGCACATCATTGCTCCAATCAATACTTTCTTCTTCATGCTCTTTCATGTTTTTTAGGTTCACGCCACAAAGATAGCCGTAAATCTCATACCCTCCAAACAAAAACGAGTCACAAGCCTTGTGAAAATGCATATTTTCCCCTAAATACTTTTTCATTCGGAAAAAAGTTGTATCTTTGTAGTCGGAATGTAATAATTCAAAAAAAGAGAACCTAAAACTATTGCTTCGATATGACACGAGAACAAAGAATTGCGATGGCTCGAATTATCAGCGACATGATAAAAGCTGATAATATCATTGAAGAGAGCGAGATAAAAGACATGAAGAAACTTATGTCTGTATACGCTATCACTCATCAAGAGATGAGCGATGCTCGTAAGATTCGTTTTACTGATGCTGTTAATACGCTGAAGGAACTCTCCCCCAAAGAGCGACAAACCTTTTTCGACTACATATATGGCATTGCACTTAGTGATAATATCTGTGTTCCTCGTGAAGCTCTGCTACTCATCGCTCTTCAATATTGTTTAATCGAAGCTGACAGGAAGACTGACAATGGAAAGCCTCTTCCCAAACCCTATCTGATATCCTGTCCAACAGGTGAAGCCAGTTTCAATGACCAATATATGGTCTATTTGGAAAGTTCATACGATGAGGAACGCAATGCGGAGCTGATGCAGCACTTCAGACTTCTAGTTACCATCACTCGTCTATGCGGCTTCAATTTCATCTATATTCCTAAGATGGTTGAGGAGTTCCGTGGGATGAACGAGCAATATGTGAAGGATGTCATCAGTTATATGGCTCCTAATCTTGAAGAGTCCTTTATCCAGCAGGTTTATGACAGATTGTGCGACCTTACTACAGTGGATTTCTTCCGCAATGTGCTATATGAGCGTTTGCAGGTCAAGGCACTTCACAACACACCACCTTCATTACTTATTAATATAGGTACGTCTGTTGTCCCCTATTGTAGCGCTGGAGGCTCTGTTCAGTATTATACCGAGTTCCTGTGCATCCCCATTTCTTCAAGCATCCTCACTTTGGTGGACGACATCTTAGGATTCTATCAGAGCAAGGTTAGCATTCGTCAGTCTATCACGATTAACGACAGCAAGGGTCAGTTCAAGTATTTCGGATTCTACAAAGCGCTGTTCGATTTCCTAGTCGCTCCACCTCCTATCGCTCCAGATCTCGTCTTCTTAGGACAGGATATGAGAACAGGAAGATATCAGGTGGCTTTCAAGTTTGATGATGGTAATGAGAAAAAGATTCTGTTAACTCCGATTGAATATGACGTGTTTTATAATGTTGCATTAAAGACATATAAATCAAAAACAAAGGGTTTGCCTGTCAATTACGTTAAGTATCTAAGAGTTACTATCGCGAGAATTAGAGGTAAAATTAATGACGAAATTCCTGACTTGACCTATTCCGACCAATACAAACCTGAAAGGGATGGCAATGCGTATATTCTTCGCTTAGACAAATCAAAGGTATATGTAAGAGTGCACACTCATAATTGTGGTTGTGAATACGAGGAAATCCCTATTGTGAAGTATGATAGACAGTAAGTACCGCTTTCCTCGGCAACGTTGCAGCGTCACCCGCACTGTCTTGTTATTTTTGCATGGCAATGTTGCATATAGGTGAAAAGATATTTTCTAAAGTGGCTGCTTTGATTGATTCAAATAGAAGTCTGTAAAGAATATTTTTGTAGTCTATGGTAAATTTCTCGCCCATCAATTGTCCTAATGAAAGAAGGGAATATAATCAGAAGTTCAAAGAACTTTTGAATGAGATATTTAGGTATACTAGAAAAGTCAATGCTCATGTAATTTATAATTTCCTTTCGCCTACTAATAAGCTTGGGGAATTCGACTTCATATTGTTCATTGATATACCCTACGAAAGAGGTAATTACTACAGGACAACCAATAAAGTATATCTTAATACATTAGCTATTGCAGTTAGGAAATTCGATGAAGCAGAAATAATAGATGCTGATAACGAATATTTTTACACTGAGGAAGGATCATGGGAATATTTGTCAGAAATAGAATCGGACAGACAAGCTTTAAGAGGTTATGTTTATGATAATATTCCGAATGTAAAACACTTCGATATAGCTATCATATATATGGTTAACGCTCCAAAGTGTAAAAAGCAGTTCCGAAATAAACATTTATGCTTTAATATAGGACTTAGACTTAGTGAGGCTATAGACAATACTATTTTATTAACTCAAAACAAAGATGGCATTGCTGCAAATTGTATTTGTTATCAAGATAAAGGAACGGCTAACGATTGGTCAGATTTCCTAACTAATTTCATAGATATTTCTGTCGAACATACTCATCAGGGCATTCTGACGAAGAAGAAAGTCGATCAAGTAACAAAAAAGAAGACTAGTCGATTGATGGAACAAGCAAGCAAGTCAATTGGAAATAAGCTATGTGTCATCAATGGGAAGGCCGGTACGGGAAAGACGCTTGCACTCCTTCGGTTGATGTATGAGCAAGTGAGGAAAGGAGAAGATGCACCAAAACACAATTGTCGCCTTCTGACATTCAATAATATGCTTGTTATGGACTTGAGGATGTTATTGAAAAGCATTGGTGACTTCACGCCAACTAAGGCTTCAATAAGTTCGCTTCATAAGTTTTTCTATGATATTTACAAAGTATCTCCTGTCCGTTATTTACACATGGATAGTAAGAAAATCAATGAACTGTTCAATATATGCATGATAAGAGTAATGAGATTTAATTACTTGATGCATACTCTTGCTAACGAAAAACAAACTTCAGATATTAATAATCTTATCCGTGAACTTGATTTTGAAATGCAAAAAAAAGAAAGTCGGATAAAAAAAGAAGATAGAGCAGAATGTAAAGAATACCAAAAATATCTGACAAACAAAAAAGATGATATGATTCTTCCTAAGCTCTTCGACTATGCACTTGAATACGTTGATGATAAGAGAAAAACTTTTTTAGATAATTATCACCGAAAGGAATTCCTGAATGGTTATAATGTCATTTTGGATGAACTGTATCTTATATTTCATAATATGGATGATTTCCTGAATAAATATGGTATGAAAATCGCCTATTCCGCAGATGAATTAAGGAATACAGAGGTATTTAAATCCAAATATCAGGAAATTTATAATCGTTTTTTGAATAATGCGGAACAACAATTAAAAAATGAATATGGAGATTTTGACGACTTTGTTCCTGATTTTATGCAAAACATAGAGAATCTTGATTGTGAAGTTGCAACTGCATTTACAAACAAAACAATAGAAGAACAAAAAGAGGCATTTATCAATTGTATAAGGAGAATAAAACGAAAAGTTAATTGGTCGAAACTCATTCTTGTGGATGAGGCACAAGACTGTCAGGTGAATGAGAAAGCTTTGTTGCTTGAACTGAATGGCTCAGACAATACTGTTATTGCCACAGGTGGACGTGACCAACTTATAAGAACTGCGCAAGAGAACGATTGGTCTCAATTGTTTGGAAAGGGCTTGCTTGCTGAGAAGATTACCCTGAGAAATGTTAGTTATAGACAGAAAGGAAATATTGTGTTATTTTTAAATGCATTTGCAGAATCTTTTAATATAGAAACACGATTGTCAGTTCCGGATGAAACGATGAATTCTGGAAGAGTAATTATTGATTGCCGTTCTTATACTGAGAACCAAATTCCTCTGGATATCATATACTCATTACATCTAAACGGAAAAGATATGGGTTGCAGTAATTTTGAGAATATGATGTTTCTTCTTCCGCAAATTGGTTACGTAGAAAGAAAGGAATCTGACGATAAGGATGTGGTCATAGACAGTAATAATACAATATTAATAAATCAAGCATCACCTCAACGTAAATTGAAACTGGGGTTGCCTGACGACTATAAGCCTATTGACGGAACCGTAAATGATAAACGTAAAATCTTGAATAACGTTGGGCAAGATAATACAAGATGTTTACTTTATGAATCGTGTCGAGGACTTGAAGCGTGGAATGTTATGTGTATGGACCTGAACGTATTTTATAATGAGAAGATTTCGTCAAGGGATGCAGAGGAATATGCAGAATCTTATACCGGAGGCCTATTTGAAGAAGGAAGAGATAAATACATGGCTAAATATGCTTCACTGTGGTGCTTTATGGCTATGACAAGGGCTATAGATACTTTATATATCAAACTCTCAAATACTAATAATTACTTTTCTCAGACCTTATTAAAAGCAGCAAGAAGTTTATCGAATGTTGAGATTATTGATGGAGAATATGTACCTACTGAAGGAAATAATTCGAATGGAACAGATTGAGTAAATTCATTATTGCGGTTGGTAATATGATAAAAACCTTATAGTGAAGTATAACAAATAGGTGAATTACACAATTCTCGGCAACGTTGCAGCGCTAAACTAACTTTTTTGTCATCTTTGAATGGCAATGTTGCTATATTGATGTATGATGCTGAAAATATCCCGATCTTTGCAGCAGAAATAAAACAATAGTATTAATCTTAAAAAACAAAGTTATGGGTATTTTTAATATTTTCACAAAGAAGAATGTGAATGGGGCCGCAATGGTAGCAACATTGCCGGTAGTAGACAATCTTAATGCTGATGCAACTGATGTTGTGCAACAGAGTGATAATGAACCAAAGGATGAGAAGCCTTTAAAGATTTCGTATGCAACAGGATGGCCTATAGATGTCATTTATGGCTATCTTCACAAGAATTACGAGGAGAAGGGATTTAATGATGCGATGCTGAGATATGATCTCAAATTTCGTGATATGAACATGAATATTATCAGAAATAGAATCCTTATGGTATTTAGGGAAATCAATCTTAACTATGATGTGATGGGAAGTGATTATAAGAGTCGTATTGAAACATGTAGTGCTGTCGGACTATTAACAGAAGTGTCTGAACTCGAGAAGAAAATAATAATTATCAAAACTCATAAAGAAGAGTTAAGACAATTGGAAGCAGATTTTAGAAATGATTCAAATGAAGCTTCGATTCCACTAAAATCTTATGAGTGTGGTTTCCTTCGTGGAATTGCAACTATTGCTCTGAGCGGAACAAATAAAAGTACGAGCATGCCAGAAATGGCTACAAACTATTCAGAGTCAAGAGCATCTGCCTAAAAAGTTAATTTGTATCATTTGTTTAACAATTAAAAAGAAAAGATTATGAATTGGTGGATTAAATTAGGTTGCATGTTGACGGGCTGGAGTTCAAATGTTCTAGCACAATGTTCAGAAGCAAGTCGTAGTCATTTGAGTAAGTATACATCTGCTTTACTTATACTTATTTTAATATGGGGCGTAACCGGTTTCTGTTTTGCCCAAAGATACATTGGTATGCCTTGGTGGGGATGTATTATGATTTCATCGTTCTTTATAACTATTGTTATCATGATTGAACGCCAAATCATTTTGACCATAGGGAAATCTTTTTCAATGCTTATATTCAGAGCAGCTATTGCTTTTGTAATGGCTATTATTGGATCAACAATATTTGACCAGACATTGTTCGGAAAAGATATTGATAAACAAATGGCTAATACAATTGAGGTACAAGTTGAGGATTTAACAAAGAAACGAGTGCATGTTATTGATGAGAAAATAGCCTCGTTACGCTTTGAAATAGATTCTCTTGATCAAATTAATGCAATGCTCCAAGCCGATGTTAATGCACATCCTTTTGTAATTCAGAAGTCTGTCACTAATACAACTTCAAAGATTGTAACGCCAGAAGGCGAGATTAAAACATTCAATACCCCTTCTGTAACTTCTACTCAGGTTGCGAATCCCAAACAGGCGATTATAGAGGGTAACAATAATAAACTTAAGGATTTGCGAAAGGATGAAAACAAATGGAGCGAAAAGAAACAGACTGTGGAGGAAGATGTGCGTAGAGAATGTAAGGCCAGTGTTGGATTCTTGGAAGAACTTGAAGCAATGTGGGACATAATCACAACTCGAAAACTGGCAGGCGTATTTTATCTTATATTCTTCACTTTCTTAATGAGTTTGGAGTTGTTCGTGGTAGTGAGCAAAATGGTTGATAAAGAATGTGATTATGAGGTGGCAATAAAAGGAGCGCAAAAAGTGAGAATAGCTCAATTCGGAAATGCATACAATCGAGTATGTGCGTAATAACCGATCGTAAGATGTTATATTATGAGATTGTTACTGACCATCGCTTTTTGGGGGGTGTTATATAGTCCCCCTAATGATAAAAATGAGGAAATTCAAAAAGAAGTAACTGTCTATATTTGTACAGGTAAGAGTGCATATAGTTATCACAACAATCGAAGTTGTAGAGGCCTTAGTAGGTGTAATGCAGAAATAGAAATAGTGTCTCTTGAATATGCAAAATCCATAGGAAGATCTCCATGCAAGATATGTTATTAAAAAGTAGTATACAATGAAATACATTCCACTATATCTTGTAGCTATGTTGCTGCTCTGTCTGGCACCGATGCCATATGGTTATTTCATGCTGGTGCGCTTTGTGATGATGGTTGCATTCGTATGGATGGCCTATCGGTACTATATGCGCCAGAAGAATGTAGCAATGTGGGTGTTTGTCACCTTAGCAATGCTGTTTCAGCCATTCTATAAGATCTCACTAGGGCGTCCGATATGGAATGTGGTAGATGTTGTTGTCGCTATACTCCTGATTCTTATTTATTTCTTAGAGAAGAGAATGGAGGCAAAGACAAGGGTGAGTTTTCAGCCTTTGCCGCCTGAAGATCAAACAAAATTGGAAGACAACAAGATAGAATTTCTGCTGAATGGCCTACTGGCACCTAAGGAACTGATTTATGTGGCCAGCGAGGAAGACAAGGAACTGACGGAATTGCTGGAGAGCAAGCCGGAAGTGTTTGAGGGATGGGGAAAGATGATGGGATTTCACGTCGTCTATCTTCCTCTACTGATGAAACGATTGAAGGATAAGGAGGTTTTGCAGTATCGTGCTCCTTATCTGACAAACGCGGATATTACGCGGACGTCGATTGGCAATGACTTCCTACTGCAATACTTGAATAATCCTGCCGATAAGGAACGCATCAAGCATGGCTTCATGCGTACCGAGGATATTCAAAGGGGTGATGACGGGAAGGAAAAGGCTATCAATCGCTTCTATCCATTATCTTCCAGCGGCACAGAACTCCTTGTTGATCAGTTGCATAGAATCAGCAAGCAGATATTTGCCGAAACCCACGGAGGAGAATTACCTGCAAACAAAAGAACAAAATGGCTTGTTGAGGCAAAAACGCTTGACGATTTCCAGCGCGGAATAGAAGGACCATCGTGGGATGACTATGGATGTTCATATGGTACTGAAATCCTTGATACTGATGCTGATTTTTGCTTCAATTCCCAAATAGATGGGGAGAATATTGAGGACCTGATAGAAGAGGTGAAAGACAGAATCAGGAAACTTAGGCAAAGAGGAATCTCTGAATGCATATTGGAACAGTTGATACATCCTGATGACAGATTAAGCCGTTTGGTGATAACGTCGGACTACAGGTTGTTGTTGCCTGACTATAACAATATGGAAATCAAGATGGAGCCACTGGTAAAGGCTGTTTATCTGTTGTTCCTAAAGCATCCGGAGGGTATTATGTTTAAATGTCTGCCTGACTATCGGAAGGAGCTGACGGAGATTTACGTGAAGCTGAAGCCGTATGGGCTGAGCGATAGGGTGGTGCAGAGCATAGAGGACGTGACGAACCCGGTACTGAACTCCATCAACGAGAAATGCGCTAGGATTCGTGGTGCGTTCCTTGGGCAGTTTGATAACCATCTCGCCAAACATTATTATATAGATGGAAATCGTGGTGAGGCAAAGAAGATTGCTCTACCGCGCGACTTGGTGGTCTGGGAATAGAGTCTTATTTGCGTGCGTACAATTGGATTTAACAAAAATTGGGTAGCACCGGCCGCACCCGCCACACCAAGAAAAATGAGAACTGAGAATTGAGAACTGAGAGGTATGATTAGAACTGAGAGGTGAGAATTGAGTAGAAGTAATCTCGTTCCTCTTTCCTCGTTTCTCGTTCCTCGAAAACGCATAATTATACGTTTCTGGTCAAAATAGTGCCACTTTTCACTCGTAAAGTGCCACTTTAGCGACGTAAAGCGCCACTCTCTGTAGTATAGAGTGGCCCTTTAGAATTCTAAAGTGGCCCTTTAGAATTGTCCCAGGCCGTGGGACAAATTTTTTCGCCAGTTTTTCGTCCGGAAATGAATGTTTATACACGTCCTGTATATTTATTCGAATCCTCGAGATTCGAGGTATGAAATAATCTTCAATTATCAATCTTCTTGGTGTGGCGGGTGCGCCGGGTGAGGGTATTTTTCTCGTTTCAGTCTGTAACCATCAGGAAATTAGTGAGTCATGTGCATAGGATTTGACGAGCTGCGGCATTTCCTTTGGAAGCTACGGGATTTTTCAGTACCTTTGCACCAGAAGATGAGCTGATGGTTTCTTCCTCGTGACGGTTCTGGTCGCCGCCGCGGGCTGAGGGCAAGACAAGACTTTGAGGCTAAAACAAGGCAATAATATGGTCACAGTGCGCGACGTGCTGTGGTCTGGGGAATTAATTCGCATTTCCGCAAGGCTTGTGGTGCGAAATCATTTGGTCGCGTAGTCAGAAATGACTAACTTCGCAACCAAAATATTTTTGTAAAGCTATGACAGATTACGAGTACATTTTGCAGCAGGTGAAGCTGTTCCACTACAAGGGATGGGAGAGCGGTGAGTTAAGGAAGTGTGTGGATATGCTGGAAGTACTGACGAGGCAGGAGCTGACGTCACTCTACTACAGCAGGTGGGTGAAAGATGATAAGGTGTTTCGGGACTCTGTCTTCAACACCTTGTTCAAGAATCAGGTAGGAAAGCGGGAAGAGCGCATCAAAAACATGACGACAGAGGAACTGATTGCCGCTTTCCATGAGAAGGAGAAGGGTAATGTGTCACTAATCCGAAAGGAGATGAGAGACCGTTACAAGGCGGGCAGAGACAAGCCGTTGATAGCGATGGCTTTTAACGCCTCGAACAAGAGTGATCAGAACTGGGTGAAATGGCAGGTGCGGAAGGAGAGATATGCCAGTTCGAAAGGGAATGACAGCAACAACTATCAGTGGAAGAAAACGTTTTGAGAAAGGGAGTGGGTCATGAAGAGGTTTATTTTGGGTGTTGTTATTGGATTGGTTGTCGGCTTGGCTGGCTGTGCGGTTTTCATCTGGCAGTCGGGACTGCTGGAGCCAGAGGTGGAGATGATTGGGGTGGAAATACACGACACGATTTACAAGGACACGCTCACGGTCAATGTGCCTGTGCAGGTGCCTGTGTACTACGATGCAAAGTGGCTGAGAAAAGCGTTCGAGACTCCATACACTACGCATTGGAGAAACTATGTGGATGGCTACGAGATAGTATACCCGTATTTCATGACGCGTAAGCCAGACTTGAGTCATGGTGACAGGAATCTGCGTGTGGACTATCAGGACATCTGCATGACGGTGAGAACCGACGATGATGACTACGACATGACGGTGCGCGAGAAGTATGAGGCGGTAAGTCAGGCGGCCGTAACGAAAGCTTTAAAAGACAGCACGTTCACGATGGCGGGAAAATACGATAAAAACAGGTTGTACTTTGAGAAGGACATTATGCTGAAACCGCGAACGTGGCTGTATCTGCGTGTTGAGTTCCCACCGGAGCTGACATGGGCAGTGGACCCGCTGCTGCATTATGTGAAGGACTATGAGCCATAAGTGAAAAAAGTTTATTATCTTTGCAAACGCGATGAATAGTATGACGGCAGAAGAGGCGGCTCTGGAGGTGAAGAGACTGACGGAGCAACTGGCGGCGGCAGGGCGGAAAGACCTGCTGCTGCGAGCTATCGGCGTGCCCCTGCTGGAGGAACTGCGCATAGAGGCGGCCCGCAGTGAGCTGTCGCGGCTGGTCATTACGGAGGACTACCGATTCGTGCTGGTGGACTATAATAAAGAGGTGGAGCTGCAGCCTGTACACAAGGCGGTATATCTGCTGTTCTTGGCGCATCCTGAGGGTATCGAGTTCAAGCGGTTGGCAGACTACCGCGAGGAGCTGACTCAGCTGTATATGAAGACGGCGCGATGGATGGACCGCGAGAAGATTGTGGAGAGTGTTGACAAACTCATTAATCCGCTCGACAATGCCATCAACGAGAAATGCTCGCGTATCAAGAGGGCATTCATGGACCTAATGGACGAATACAGGGCGAGCTACTACATCATCAGCAGCCATACGAAGAAGCATATCGGCGGACGCGTGTGGTACGAGCGGCTGAAGGTGATTACACTGCCACGCGAACTCGTGGAAGAATTGAAGAATTGAAGAATTGAAAAATTGAAGAATTGAAGTTCTTTTGAAGAAATAAGAATTAAGATATGCCAGAAGTGAACAATACTGTTGGAATAGAATTCGTGAATCCCATCGAGGACAAGATGAGGGGTATCATCAAGGTCATCGGCGTGGGCGGTGGCGGATGTAATGCCGTGCGCAATATGTGGGAGGAGAGAGTGGACGGTGTGACATACGCCGTGTGTAATACGGACAGTCAGTCGCTGTCGCGGTCGCCTGTGCCGATGAAAATCCAGCTGGGTGCCGGACTGGGTGCCGGCGGAAACCCGGAACTGGGACGGACGGAGGCTGAGTCGTGCATAGAGGATATAGAACGGCTACTGTCGGACGGCACGAAGATGGTGTTCGTGACGGCTGGCATGGGCGGCGGCACGGGAACGGGGGCGGCCCCCGTGGTGGCTGCCGTGGCCAAGAAGATGGGGATGCTGACGGTGGGGGTAGTGACCATACCGTTCTTCTTCGAGAAGAACCGCAAGATTGTGAAGGCGCTGAAAGGCGTCGACATGCTGCGTCAGAACGTGGACGCCCTGCTGATAGTGAACAACGAACGGTTGTGCGACGTCTATGCCGACTCAAAGATTACGGTGAAGGAGGCCTTCCGACGGGCTGACAGCATACTGATGGACGCGGTGAAGGGCATTGCGGAGCTGATAACCCTGCCCAGCGACGGGGGTATCAAGAGTGACTTCCGCGACGTGGAGGCGACGCTGAAGAACGGCGGCGGCGCCATCATGGCCATGGGACGGGCCAGCGGCGAGAACCGCGTGCAGAAAGCCATCCTGAATGCCCTGGACTCGCCATTAATCTATGGCAACGATATAGGCAAGGCGAAGCGCATCCTGTTTAATATCTACTCAAGCGACGAGCATCCCATCTACGTCAACGAGATGCTGCAGATTGACGATTTCTTCGACCAGCTGGATCCGAATATCGACGTCATCTGGGGTACGGCGACGGACGATACGCTGGGCGAGGATGCCAAGGTGACGATACTGGCGACAGGACTGGAGGATGACCTGCGGCAGAGCGTGCGACAGAGTGAGGAAAACAGGACGGATGACTACTACGAGAGTCTGATTCCTAAGCTGTATAAGCCTCTGGAGCCAGTGACGATTGGGCAGGTGATAACGCAGGAACAGGAGTTGCAGTTTGAGGTGGAGGCTGCGAAAGATCCTGAACCAGCTGTCGTGGAACCGCCAAAGCCTGTTGTGACAGAACCAGAAGAAGAGGAGACGCCTGCGGAGCCAACGATGCTGGACAGACTGAGACAGTGGCTAAACAATTGGATGAAGACGGTTACGGAGTAGCCGTCTTCATCGCTTCTTACTTCAGGTAGTCCGTGCGGTCGGGGCCAATATAGTAGCCAGGCTCGGAGGGCTGGTTGTAGGCCACGTTCTGGGTGGCCACTGAGAGACGGTAGGGAATGTCTTCCATCAGGCAGTTAATGCGATATGGGGTAGGGATGGTGGATACGTAGAGACGCAGTTCGGTGGACTCACGGTTGCGTACAAGCACCTCCTCGCGCCAGTCGCCCAGGATGTCGGCAGCGAGACAGGGGTTCGACTTCGTGCCGTTGTTGAACTGGCCGTCGAAGCGCTGGAGCTCAACGATGGTACGCTGCTCCCAGTCGTACTTCGTAACGGTTTGGCGGTCGAGCAGTTCGCGCAGCAGGTCGCCGTCCCACCAGATGCCGAAGTTGACACTCAGCCAGCGGCCGCGCATCACCAGATTGTTGTTGTGCTGCGGATCATCGGCATCCTTGGCAGCTCCAACAATCTCGCCCTTCATGTTGCGTATGCCGTGGCTGTCGGTACTCCACATCTCGAGACCAGGGTTGGTGGGGTCGATGTCGGCCGCCATGCAGCGTCCCACGTCGTCGCGGCTCTTGATTTGGAAGACGACATCGCCCGTGCGGGCGTTCCTCAATTCAGAGCCGTCGCGGCGGTTCTCGTGACAGTCCCAGATGTAGAGGGCATTGTCCTTGGGGTCGGCAACGAGGTGGAGGGCGTCGCCGTGGCCGAAGCCGGTGTTGTAGAGCCCTGTGCCGTCGTGGTCGACGCACATGGAGCCGTAGGTAATCTCGTCCAGTCCGTCGCCGTCGACATCGGCCACGCGGAGGTTGTGGTTACCTTGCCCGGCATAGCTGGCCCAACGAGGATTGTCGGTGTCGAACACCCAGCGTTGGCGTAGTTCCTTGCCGTCCCAGTCCCAGGCAGCGAGTACGGAGCGCGTGTAATAACCGCGGCAGAAGACGGCGGAGGGAAGCCCCCTCCCGTCCTCCCCCAACTGGGGGAGGCGTTGCTGCGCACCTAAGTAGGCGACGGCGGCGAGGAAGCGATCGGAGCGATTAGCCTTGGCGTCGCCCCAGGCGCTGACGTCGCCCCGCTGGGGGACGTAGGGTTTTGTATCGAGGGCATGGCCCGTCAGTCCGTCGAAGACGGTGAGGAACTCAGGCCCCTCGAGTATGCGGCCTGCGGCGTTGCGGTAGTCGGCTAAGGAATCGCCAATGACTTGGCCTGTGCCGTCGATGGTTCCATCAGCCGTGCGACACATCAGCTCAGCCCGGCCGTCACCGTCGAAGTCGTAGACCATGAACTGTGTATAGTGGGCGCCGGCGCGGATGTTCCGTCCAAGATTGATACGCCAAAGCCAGGTGCCATCCAGACGATAGCAGTCAATCAACACGGGATCCGTGTAGCCGTCGTGTGAGTTGTCACGGGCGTTCCAAGGCTCCCATTTCAGGAAAAACTCGTATTGTCCGTCACCATCGATATCGCCAACACTGGCATCATTGGCGGTGTAGCGACCCTCGGGCTTCTGGAGTGGGATAGGGATGTAGCCAGTGGGAACATTGGCGGGGAGAGTATAATCGGAGTGCTCTGAGTTTTCTGAATTGTCAGAGCATCTTGAGACTCTGTAGGTGGCATCGCCCGGAAGGGGATGCTCATCAATAAAGAAAGTTCCGCCGGTGGTGAGGGACTCTGCATTGAGCTTCACGCCATTCCGATAGATGTCGTAGGCCTGACCTTTGGGGTCGCTCATGAGTGTTCGCCAGCTGACGGCCACCTTGCCATCGGTTGTGCGTACGGCCACGACGCCACGGTTCAGGTGTTCGCGCTGTATGCGGCTGTAGTCGTAGTTGGTCTGGGCTGAGAGGGTGAAGATTGAAGAGTGAGGAGTGAAAAAGGTATAACTCAGCGGCCCGAAAAGGAAAGCCAATTGGCCGATGCCAATGAGGATGATGAAATGAGAGAGGATGAGGGTGACGAGGATACGTTTCATTGTGGTTGGTTTTTGTAGTAGTTTTGTTTGTGCGGCAAAAGTAATGGTTTGCTGACAGATATTCTTGATTTCAGGAAAAAAACTTGCGCGTTTTTGGTTTTTTAACAGAGTGCAGGCGGTTTTGTTACTTTTTTTTGTCTATTTTTGCTATCGGCAATAGTTAAAAAAGTATGGAAACCATGTATCATTCAAAAAAAATCATCTGTGCGCTGCTGGTGGCGATGGCCCTCTGTTGTGGCTGCAGCCAGCGCGACGACATGGTCGGCGACATCCAGGAGACAGTCCAGAGCCAGGAGGCCATGGTGACGTTCCGCCTGCAGACGAACGCGACGACACTGCCAGGCACGCGCAGTGCCGAGGACAGCTACACGCACGTTCAGGGCACGGCCGACGAGTACAAGGTGACGACGGCGAGAGTGTACCTCTTCGACGCGCCGACGAAGCTCTTCGCGAAGACGGTGGTGCTGACGGGACTGAAGCGCCAGGGTAGCGATGCCAACGGCAACATCGTCTACGAGGCAGAGCGCGTAGCGGTGCCGCAGGGCACGTACGACATCTTCGTCACGGCGAATACCGACCGTGTGCTCACGACGACGACCGAGGAGGCGTTCCTGGCCGACATCGACAGCACGACGTACGTCAAGGCACAGATTGACGACATATCGAACGGCGTGGTGATGACCAACCGCGCATCGGCCAACCTCGCGACGGTAATCAGGAACAGCCAGAGTGGCAACAATGAGAACGTGGTGGGCGTGACGCTGGAGCGCGTGTTGGCACGCATCGATATTGCCAAGAGCCGTGAGGCCTTTGAGCTGACGGACGACAACGGGCGGAAGTACGCCTCGGTGACGCTCGACGGCCACTACATCGTGAACCTGCCGAAGTACTACTACTCGTTCCGCCACACCGCCGTGCTCACCACGCTGGAGAAACCTCAGTGGAACGTCAACGAGCACTTCGGCAATGTCAACGATGTCAACGGCTACGTCATTGACCCCGACTTCTTCAAGAAGACCATCGATGCCTCGCAGTTCAGCAACGACGATAAGTACTATGAGCATTTTGTGACAGACCAAACCAACCCCGAGGGCATCAGCTGGACGGCGTTCAAGCCCGTCGCGGAGACGCCGCAGTACAATACCGCCTACTGTCTGGAGAACTGCGCATTGCAGCCCGCCCAGAAGAACGGCTACAGCACGGGTGTCATCTTCCGTGCCCGCATGGAGCCCAACAACAATGTCTACCGGCTGGCAGCCGACGGCGAGCTGACGCTGGTCACGGACAAGAAGGACTACCCCGAGGTGCTGTACTACTGGAACTACAACTTCTATGACTCGGCCGATGCGCTGAGCAAGGCCGTCGGCGGCACGGTGACGGGACAGAACCTCGACGTCTACAGGGCCCAGAAGTTTGAGAAGAGCGACGACGGCTACCGCTGTTATTATATGTACTGGATACGCCATCTGGACAACTACAAGAACACGACGATGGGCGTGATGGAGTTTGGTGTGGTGCGCAACAACCTCTACCGTCTGCTGATAGCCAACGTGTCGGGACTGGGCAGCGGCGAGGGTGAGACAACCATCGACCCCGATACGCCCGACGAGGGAGAGACATACCTGAAGGTGGTGCTTAACGTGAAGCCATGGATAGTAAGAGACCTGACGGACATCGTGCTATGAGGCGCCTGCTGGCAGCCGCCTGCTGTCTGCTGGCCCTGGGCTGGGCAGTGACATCGTGCTCGCTGATGAAGGACGAGCCCGAGGACTGCGACTATGGCTGCTGGCTGCAGCTGCACTACACCTATAATATATTGGACGTGGAGGCTGCACCCAAATACGTCAAGGATGCCTACGTCTATGTTTACGACAGCCTGGGGCAGTACGTGAAGCGCGTCGTTGTCAACCACGACGAGCTGGAGCAGAACGGCTACCGCGTGAAGGTGGACGGCCTGGAGCAGGGCGACTACCAGTTCGTGGTGTGGAGCGGCGCGGGTGCCAGTCAGTACACTGTTGCCGGCGACACACGCCGGATGGCTGACTTCCGACTGTCGCTGACACAGCGCGACGGCACCAGTGCGACGATGCTGCCCGCCCTGTTCCATGGGCAGCTGGCGACGGTACACTGCGACAATACCTTTGCTGAGCACGACGTGGAGCTGATGAAGAACACCAACCAGTTGGCCTGTCTCGTCGTGCCCGTGACGACGGAGCCGACGGCGCTGACGGCCGACGACTACACGATGAAGCTGGTGACGGCAAATAGCGTGATGGACGCCGACAACCACCCAACAGCCACCACCGCGACTACCTACGAACCCTACGAGCAGGCGGCGGTGACGCTGAACGATGCCGAGTACGGCGAGCTACACGGCGTGAGGTACAGCCTCTCGACGTTGCGGCTGATGGGCGACAGGGACTGTCGCCTTGTACTCGAGAAGACGGCGACGGGCGAACAGCTGCTGAGCATCTCGCTGCCGGAATATGTCGGACAGATGGGCACCCTCTATACCAACCTTGGGCGACCGCTGACGGTGCAGGAATACCTGGACCGTCAGGACTTCTATACACTGGTATTCTTCGTAACGGGCGACCTGGAACAGCTGCTGCAGCTGCAGGTGAACAGCTGGCGACTGAGAGCCTTCAACCACATTAAACTGTAACACCTTGGAACATTTTCGCACCATCTCACAACATCTGCTGCTACTGCTGCTGACAACGGTCGTGCTGACAGCCTGTCAACACGACTGCGACGACGAGCAGGGTGGGGACGTGATGCCGACGGACAGTATCGCCACGCAGGGTGCTGCACAGGGTGAGGTGAGCCTGCAGCTGAGGCTGAAGGTGCCCAGAAGTCTAGGAGCCATCGACGAGTATTACTTCCATAACGAGTATACCATCAGCCGTCTGGAGGTGTGGTTCTTCGACGCCACGACGAAACAATTCATCACCAAGACCATCGCCGTGGGGCTGACGCAGGAGGACACCCCCTATGATCAGGAGTACGACATTACCTATATGTTTGACCAAATCAGACTGCGCGCAGGCGTCTTTGATATCTTCGCCATTGCCAACTACGACCACGCTCCTGATACGGTGGCTGACGAGGCGGAATTGCTGGAGATGGTGGACAGCATCACCTACAGCGACGGTGTGGAGGCCAACATGCCCGACAAGGGCCCCGTGATGACTAGTCGTGCTGATAACCTGCTGGGCATCGACCTCATACCCTGGATTAACAAGACTTACGTGCTGACGATGGAGATGGAGCGCGTCGTGGCAAAGCTGCAGATTGGTGTGTCGCAGAACGCATTCCAACTGAAACACGACGGCAGAACCTATGCCGAACTGAACATCACCAATTACAAACTCGTCAACCTGAACCGCCAGTACTACCTGTTCCAGCATCGTGACAGCATGGCGACCTTCCGACAACTAGAGACCTTCGAGATGCCCTGGAACTACAGCGAATACCACGACGATGGCGAACAGTACGTCGTTGACCCCCTGTTCTACCAGAAAACGCCCGAGCGCGTCAACGCTGCCACGTTCAACAAACAGTACAGGTCGTGGTTTGGAACGTTCACCACGGACAACTTTGCTTCGATGCCGTCGGTCGACAACTACGGCTACGCCTACATCCTTGAGAACACCGCATTCAAGAGCAGCCAAAAGAACGGCTACTCGCCAGGTGTCGTCTTCAAGGCAGCTGTCAGTCCCACGTTCGTCTACCTCTATGACAACCAGAGACGCCAGCTGAAAGAGGAGTATCGTCCGGAGTACTGGCCGAAGACCATCTACCTCTATCAGTACAACTTCTACGGCTCAATGCAGGCCGTCAATGTGGCCAGCGGCATGTGGCTCGACGAGCTGCAGACGTACAGCGACGCGGAGCTGAAACCCTACAACATTAAGCAGTGCCACTTCAACATGGGTGTCTACGAGACCTACTACACCTACTGGATTAGGCATCGTCGCAATGGTGGCATGAGCAACTTCATGGGGCCGATGTCGTACGGCGTCGTCAGGAACAACTTCTATAAGATGGTCATCACGGGTATTACGGGACTGGGCCACAGCGTCATTACGCCCGACGTAATGGCTGACAATTATCCGAACTCTTATTTGGATATGTGATTTTTTATTCGTACCTTTGCGGGCGATGAAAGAATTTGTCATATCAGAAGCGAAGGCCGAGACGGCAGTGCTCGTCGGCCTGATAACGAAAGAGCAGGACGAGGCTCGTACCAACGAGTATCTCGACGAGTTGGCATTCCTCGCCGAGACGGCTGGCGCCGTTGTCGTGAAGCGATTCACCCAGCGTGTGGGCGGGCCGAGTCAGGTGACTTATGTGGGCAGTGGTAAACTGGAGGAAATCAAGCAATATATAAAGAGGTGTCAGGATGCCTACGATGACTGGCTGGATCAGCAGGATGCGTCATTGTTTGCGCAAGGTCTTCTTGATGACTCAAAAGCACCGCAGCCCATAGGTATGGTTATCTTCGACGACGAGCTGAGTGCCAAGCAGATACGCAATATAGAGAAAGAACTGAAAGTCAAGATTCTGGATAGGACGAGTCTGATACTGGACATCTTTGCCATGCGCGCCCAGACGGCAGAGGCGAAGACGCAGGTGGAGCTGGCTCAGCACCGATATATGCTACCCCGACTGCAGCGTCTGTGGACGCACCTTGAGCGCCAGGGTGGCGGCTCCGGGTCGGGTGGCGGCAAAGGTTCGGTAGGATTGCGCGGTCCAGGTGAGACGCAGCTGGAGATGGACCGCCGCATCATCCTGCATCGCATCACGCTGCTGAAACAACGCCTTGAGGAGATTGATAAGCAGAAGACGACGCAGCGCAAGAATCGCGGACGGTTGATACGTGTGGCGCTGGTGGGCTATACCAACGTGGGTAAGTCGACGCTGATGAACCTGCTCTCGAAGAGCGAGGTGTTTGCTGAGAATAAGCTGTTTGCTACGCTTGACACGACCGTGCGCAAGATGGCCATCGACAACCTGCCGTTCCTGCTAGCTGATACCGTCGGTTTCATACGAAAGTTGCCGACAGACCTTGTCGATTCCTTTAAGTCGACACTTGACGAGGTGCGCGAGGCCGATCTCCTGGTGCACGTTGTTGATATCTCGCATCCCGATTTCGAAGAGCAGATACGTGTGGTGGAGAAGACGTTGTCGGAGCTGGGATGCGCCGATAAACCGTCGATGATTGTCTTTAACAAGATTGACGCCTATACGTGGACGCCGCAAGATGAGGATGATTTGACGGCACCGAAGCGTGAAAATATCTCGCTCGACGACCTGAAGCAGACGTGGATGGCGAAGTTGAGCGAGGAACGAGGAGCGAGGAACGAGGAACGCGACTGCGTCTTTATCTCAGCGAAAAAGAAAGAGAACATCGACGAGTTGCGCGATATCCTCTATAAAAAAGTAAGGGAACTTCATGTGCAGAAGTACCCTTACAATGATTTCTTGTATCCGAAGGAGGATTAGAGCAGGTTCTTCTGCTCGATGTCCTTGAAGTACTTGTAGGTTCCGTGCTTCAGCTCGTCGGTAGCAGCCTCGTCGGCCACGATGATGCCGTGCTGGTGCTGCTGCAGGGCACTGATGGTCCACTCATGGCTGACAGCTCCCTCAACGGCAGCCTTCAGGGCGCGTGCCTTGTGGTGGCCGTTGACGAGAATCATGACTTCGCGGGCGTCCATGACTGTACCTACACCAACGGTTAAGGCCAGCTTGGGTACCTTGTTGACATCATTGTCAAAGAAGCGCGAGTTGGCGATGATGGTATCGGTGGTCAGTGTCTTTACGCGAGTGCGTGAGGTGAGCGAAGAGTAGGGCTCGTTGAAAGCGATATGACCGTCGGGGCCGATGCCGCCGAGGAACAGGTCGATGCCGCCAGCCTCAGCAATCATCTCCTCGTAGTGAGCGCACTCAGCCTCCAAGTCGGGAGCGTTGCCGTTGAGGATATGAATCTGCTCCTTTGGGCAGTCAATATGATCGAAAAGGTTGCGAGCCATGAACGAATGGTAGGACTCGGGATGCGACTCGGGCAGTCCAACGTACTCATCCATGTTGAATGTCAGCACGTGGCGGAATGATACGCGTCCTTCCTTGCAGGCTTTAACCAGACAGGCATACATGCCTTCGGGCGATGAGCCGGTGGGCAGACCTAATACGAAGGGTTTCTCGGCAGTGGGCTTTGCTTCGTTAATGCGGCGGATGACGTGTTCTGCCGCCCACTGTGACATCTTCTGATAGTCGGGTTCAATAATCAGTCTCATGTTGTATATCTATATTAAAAGTTGTTATGTTCCGTTTTCGGTGCAAAAGTAAATAAAAGTAAGTAAAAAACCAAAAGTTTTTTTGGTTTTTTGCGCACATAATCGTACCTTTGTAACCTCATACAGAACTATCCTAATTATGGAAGACTATAGACAACTGACTGCGGCCGAGCTCAGCATCCTTGAAAACAACAATTGCTGGGCAGAAGATTGGAGCCGCGTACTCGTAGCAGAGAATTTCAAGCCTTATTCGTTTCACCGTGTGATGTTCTACGGTGACATCCGTTTGGGCGAGTTTAATAAGCAGGTTGAAGTGAGCAAGGGTTTCATGAAGCATTCGGGTATCAACGATGCAACCCTGCGTAACACAACCGTAGGCAATGACTGCCTTATTGAGAAGGTGGGCAACTACATCAACAACTACACGATTGGCGATGACTGTTATATCTCTAATATATGTACTCTGGAGACTACAGAGGATGCCACATACGGAGAAGGTTCGGTCATTTCTGTTCTTAATGAGATGGGTGACGGCAATGTGACTATCTTCCGCGATTTGAACTCGCAATTGGCCAAGTTCATGGTGAAGTATAGTAAAGATAAAGTGTTGCACCAGATGCTGATGCAGCTTGTTGAAGACGAATTGCGTATTAGCCGACCTGAACGTGGCATCATTGGCAACAATGTAAAAATCATCAATGCCAAGGATATCACCAATACTGTTATCAAGGGGTATTGCGAGATTAGTGGAGCCTCCCGTCTGTCGGAGTGTACGGTGATGTCGTCAATGGATGCTCCGGTGTTTATTGGTACGGGCGTCATCTGTGAAAACAGCATCATCTGTGACGGATGCTCTATTAATAACTCTGTAAAGATGCAAGACTGCTTTGTCGGTGAGGCCTGCCAGATTACTAACGGCTTCACAGCCGAAGCCAGTTTGTTCTTTGCTAACAGCTATATGGCCAACGGCGAGGCCTGTGCTGCATTCTGCGGTCCCTTCTCGGCATCGCATCATAAGTCGAGCTTGCTCATCGGCGGTGAGTTCTCGTTCTACAATGCCGGATCGAATACAAACTTCTCGAATCACGCCTACAAAATGGGTCCCATGCACTATGGCACCCTGGAGCGTGGTACCAAGACAGCTTCGGGCTCCTATGTTCTGATGCCTGCCACTATTGGTGCCTTTTCGGTCTGTTTCGGCAAGCTGATGAACCACCCCGATATGCGCAACTTGCCGTTCTCGTATCTCATGGCTTATGGCGACGTGATGTACATTGTTCCGGGACGTAACATTACCACTGTTGGACTCTATCGCGACATCAAGAAGTGGCCTAAGCGTGACAAACGCTCACGACAGTCAAAGAAGAGCATTATCAACTTCGACTGGCTTTCACCTTTTACTGTTGGCGAGATTGTTGAGGGCATTCAGATCCTCAAGGCTCTGCGTGATGCCTCGGGCGATAACGTGACGACCTATAATTTCCATGAGTATGTTATTAATGCATCTTCGCTACGTAAAGGCTTGAAATATTATGATATTGCACTACGTATCTATATGGGCGCGGTGCTGAAACGTGCCCAAAAAGAAGGCTTCTTCGGTATGCCGACATCCGACGTGGGCAAAGGACGCTGGATGGATCTCAGTGGACTGCTGTTGCCTGAGAGCGAGGAACAACGTTTGGTTGACGACATCAAGAGTGGTGCTATTGACAGTATTCAGCAGGTGCTTGACCGCTTTGAGGATATCAATAACCACTATAGTGACTACCGCTGGGCATGGTCCTACCAGTTGATACTCGACTACTATCACTTGGATTGTCTTGACGAGGCAGCCTGTGAGCGTATTCGCGAAGACTATGTGCGTGCTCGTCGTGCATGGATTGCTGAAATCCGTAAAGATGCTGAGAAAGAGTTCGCCATGGGTGATGTCGAGCAAGAGGTGTATGACGATTTCTTAAGTAAATTAGATCACGAAATAGATTATGAAAATTAAATTCTTGTTGGCTGTATGCATGATAGCTCTTGGGCTTGGCTCGTGCAGTAAATATCAATATGAAGAAGTAAAGGGCGATCTTACGAAGACCCGTATCTACACGTTGGACAATGGTCTGAAGGTGTATCTAAGTGTTAACAAGGAACAACCGCGCATTCAGACGTTTATCGCTGTGCGCACGGGTTCGAAGAACGATCCTGCAGAGACGACGGGACTGGCCCACTATCTGGAACACCTGATGTTCAAGGGCACAGATAAGTTCGGTGTCACCGACCCTGAGAAAGAGGCACCGTTGGTTGAAGAAATCGAACAGCGATATGAGAATTATCGTCTGTTGACAGACCCGGAGGAGCGCCGCCGAGCCTACCATGAGATAGACTCGGTCAGTCAGCTGGCTGCGCAGTACAATATTCCCAACGAGTATGACAAACTGATGGCTGCTATTGGTTCTGAGGGGTCTAACGCCTATACGTCGAACGATGTGACATGCTATACGGAGGACATTCCCTCAAACGAGGTGGAGAACTGGGCGAAAATCCAGTCCGACCGTTTCCAGAATATGGTCATCCGCGGTTTCCACACCGAACTGGAGGCCGTCTATGAAGAGTATAACATCGGATTGTCGCAGGATATCAATAAGCTCTACGAGGCTTTGGGGCGCAAACTCTGTCCTACGCACCCCTATGGCCTGCAGACTACTATTGGTACGCAGGAGCACCTGAAGAATCCCAGTATCAGAAATATCAAACAGTACTTCCAAAAGTGGTATGTACCTAATAACGTAGCCATCTGTATGGCTGGCGACTTCGACCCCGATGAGGTGATTGCTATCATCGATAAGTATTTTGGCGGTTGGAGGAAGGGCGGTGACGTCACCCAGCCCATCTTCCCCGAACAGCCTGTTTTCACAGAACCTCAGGATACCAGCGTAATCGGTCCTGAGGCTGAGACTCTGTGGATGGGTTGGCGCTTCGACCGCGCAGCCTCGCTACAGGCCGACACCTTACAAGTGATAGAAAATATGCTGAGCAATGGCACCGCAGGACTTATTGACCTTGACATCAATCAGCAGATGAAGATGCTTGAGGCTTGGGGTGGTTCTGATGCGATGATGGACTATTCGTTCTTTATTCTGGCTGGTACGCCAAAGGAAGGACAGACGCTTGACGAGGTGCGCCAGTTGTTGCTCGAAGAGGTTGCAAAGCTGAAAAAGGGTGAGTTCTCTGACGACTTGCTGCCATCAGTGGTCAACAACCTGAAGCTGCAATACTACAATGCATTGGAAGTGAACCGTTCGCGCGCCGGTATGTTCGTCGATGCCTTCATTAACGGCACACCGTGGGAGCAGGCAGCCACTCGTCTCGACCGCATAGCTGGTATGACGAAGCAGCAGATTGTTGATTTCGCTAATCGTTACTTCACCGACGGTTATGCCTGCGTCTACAAGCGCCAAGGTGTCGATCTTAATCAGAAGAAGATAGACAAACCAGCCATCACGCCAATTGCTGCCAACCGTGATAACGTCAGCCAGTTTGTAAAAGACATCCAGGCGGCTGAAGTTAAGCCCATTGAGCCGAAGTTCGTTGACTTTGCCAAGGAATTGACGCAGGGCAAATTGGAGGGGACGGAAGTTCCCTATGCCTATGTCAAGAACACGGAAAACGGCCGTTTCCAGCTCTCTTTCCGTTATGAGTTTGGCAAACAGGCTGATGTGCGCTACGCTGCCGCTGCCGAGTATTTGGACTATCTGGGTACTGACTCGCTGACGGCCATACAGTTGAAGCAGGAATTCTACAAACTTGCCTGCAGTTATAATGTTGGCGTAGGAGACCGTGTCATCACTGTCAGCCTCTATGGCCTGAGCGAGAACATGGAACAGGCTGTTAAGTTGTTCGAGAATCTTATGGCTCATGCTAAGGTCGACAGTGCTGCCTATGATCAGTACATTGGCCTGACGGAGAAGGCTCGTGCTGACGCCAAGCTCGACCAGCGTACATGTTTCGACCGTCTCGTGAACTACTGCATCTATGGCCCCTATAACAATGGCCGTAATATCATGCCCATTGCGCAGATGAAGGAGACAAATCCACAGGATTTGCTTGACCTATTGAAGAATCTGCGGTGGTACGACCACATCGTCCTTTATTATGGCCCTATGACCGAACGCGAGTTGACTGAAGCCCTGAAGCCCCACCTCGATGGCCTGGATGGCAGTCTGAAACCTGTTCCCGAGAATAAGTTCTGCGTCTCGCAGCCCACCCCAGAGAACGAGATTGTTATCGCTCCCTACGATGCGAAGAATATCTATATGCGGATGTACCATAACGAGCAGCGCCAGTGGAAGCCCGACAATACACCTGTTGAGATGCTCTTTAACGAGTATTTCGGGGGTGGTATGAACACCATTGTCTTCCAGGAACTGCGCGAGACGCGAGGTCTAGCCTACAATGCATGGGCGCTCTATCGCCAGCCGGAATATCAGGATCAGAATGAGGACTTCTTTACGCATATTATCACTCAGAACGACAAAATGATAGACTGCGTGCAACAGTTCCATGCTATTCTTGATACCATTCCGCAGAGCGACGGCGCTTTCCAAATAGCCAAGGACGCCCTCATGAAACGACTTGCCAGCCAGCGTACGACGAAGTTCGGTATCATCGGCGCCTGGCTTAGTGCCCGCAACCTTGGACTTGACTACGATCTGAACCGTAAAGTATACGAGACCTTGCCTAGTCTGACGATGAAGGATATCGTGGACTTCGAACAGCAACAGGTAGCTCGCAAGCCTTACCGTTACATCATTCTTGGCGATGAGAAGGAACTCGATATGGCGACCCTCCAGCAGTACGGTCCGGTCCGTCGTGTGACCATCAATGAAATTTTCGGATATTAAAAATATTAAGACTATGTCAAAAACAGTGGATTTCAAGTACGCCCCGATGTTCCAGTTGGGCGAAGACAAGACAGAGTACAGACTGCTTTCAAAAGAAGGCGTATCAACCGCAGAGTTTGAGGGCAAAGAAATAGTGAAGGTGTCCAAAGAGGCACTGACGTTGCTGGCTCAGCAAGCATTCCACGATGTGGAGTTCATGCTGCGCCGTGAGCATAACCTGCAGGTGGCTCAGATCCTCAACGATCCTGAGGCCAGTGAAAACGATAAATATGTGGCTCTTCAGTTCCTACGCAATGCCGAGGTGGCAGCTCGTGGCATCCTGCCTTTCTGTCAGGACACCGGCACCGCTATTATACACGGCGAAAAAGGCCAGCAGGTGTGGACGGGTTTTGAAGACGAAGAGGCTTTGTCGCTGGGCGTGTTCAATACCTTTACACAGGATAACCTGCGCTATTCACAGAATGCGCCGTTGAACATGTACGACGAGGTGAACACCCGTTGTAACCTGCCCGCACAGATCGACATTGAAGCAACGGAGGGTGCAGAGTACCGCTTCGTGATGGTGGCCAAAGGCGGTGGCTCGGCCAATAAGACCTACTTCTACCCGATGACCAAGGCCACCATCCAGAACGAGGGCACACTTATCCCGTTCCTTGTGGAGAAGATGAAGTCGCTGGGCACTGCTGCCTGTCCGCCTTATCACATCGCTTTTGTCATTGGCGGTACGTCGGCAGAGAAGAATCTGCTGACGGTAAAGCTTGCTTCTATCAAGTATTATGACTCGCTGCCCACCACCGGCGATGAGACGGGACGTGCCTTCCGCGATGTTGACCTGGAGAAAAAGTTGCTCGAGGAAGCTCATAAGATAGGTCTTGGTGCACAGTTCGGCGGCAAATATCTGGCTCATGACATCCGTGTCATCCGTCTGCCGCGTCATGGCGCCAGCTGTCCTATTGGTATGGGTGTTAGCTGCTCAGCCGATCGTAATATCAAGGCAAAGATTAATGCTCAGGGCGTGTGGCTCGAGAAGATGGATTCTAACCCGTCAGAGTTGATTCCTGCAGAATATGCCAAGGCTGGCGAGGGACAGAACACAATTGTGATAGATTTGAATCAGGGTATTGATGCTGTACGCAAGGAACTGTCTAAGTATCCTGTCTCGACACGTGTCAACCTCAAGGGAACCATTATCGTAGCTCGTGACATCGCTCATGCCAAGTTGAAGGCACGTCTCGATGCCGGTGAGGGTATGCCTCAGTATTTCAAGGACTATCCTGTGCTCTATGCGGGACCAGCCAAGACACCAGAAGGTTATCCCTGCGGCTCTATGGGACCGACGACGGCCAATCGCATGGACCCCTATGTTGACGAGTTCCAGTCTCAAGGCGCTTCATTGGTGATGATTGCCAAGGGTAACCGAAGCGATGTGGTCACCGAGGCTTGTAAAAAGCATGGCGGCTTCTATTTGGGTAGTATTGGCGGCGTAGCAGCCGTTCTCTCGCAGTCGAGTATCAAGTCGATAGAATGTGTGGAATATCCGGAACTGGGCATGGAAGCTATATGGAAAATTGACGTGGAAGACTTCCCGGCTTTCATCCTGGTCGATGATAAGGGCAACGATTTCTTCAAAACGCTGAAACCGTGGACGCCGTGCGCCAAATAGTAGGATTGTTACTGCTCTTGATGATGCCCCTCTGTGTTACGGCACAGAGCAGGGGTGTCATCAGGGGTAACTGTACACCAGAACTTGCCGGTACCGACGACCAGACAATCTCGTCGTCAGTTGATAGGAGTGGCGTGAGAAAGGCTCCATCTCGCCAATTGCCGACACCGAAGATTGACTGGGATCCTAATCGTATCTATCGTCAGCCCGTCATCCTTATTGCTTTTAGCGATAAGGACTTCAGTCTTGAGCATCCCCGCGAGACCTATGATAGTATCTTTAACTATTCAGGTTTCAATATGGGTGCAGGCCCAGGCTGTGTGGCTGATTATTTCCGCGAGCAGTCGGGAGGATTGTTCAATCTGCAGTTTGATGTGTTTGGTCCATATAAAGTCACGCAGAAAGCCAAGCGTCAGGCCAATGCCAACGAGAATACGCGGGAATATGGTACGTATGCAATGCTTGAGGCTACGCAAATGTGGATTGCTGAAGATACTTCGCGACAGCATGGGGATTATGACTGGAATGGTGATAAGAATATCGACCAAATCATCTATGTTCATGCAGGATTCGCTGGAAACCAAAGTGACGAAAAGAGTTACGGACATATCTGGCCCAATACATCATCATTCTCATATGCAATGATACAGACTCATGATGATTACTGGATCCCTAACTATACATGTAGTGGCGAAATGCAGGTCAATGGCAAGTCATGGGGCATTGGTACCATCTGCCATGAGTTCTCTCATTCGCTTGGTTTGCCAGATATTTATCCTGTTCCCCCAGTTCAGTCGGCTGGCTACTCTGTTGTTGACGAATGGGATCTTATGGATGGCGGAAATTTCACCAACAGTGGCTGGTGCCCACCAAACTACTCAGGTCTTGAGCGTATGCTTATGGGATGGCAATCGCCCATAGAGTTGACGACTCCTGCTACGATTACTGGTATGAAGGCGTTGAGCGAAGGGGGTCCCGTCTATATGATACGGCATACGGACTCGGAGTACTATCTGTTGGAGAACCGTCAGTGGAGTCGTTGGGATCAGCGTTTACCAGGTCGTGGACTTGTGGTGTTCCACGTAGACTATGATCGAGGTATATGGGCAGGAAACGGGGTGAACGAGAAAAGGAATCACCGTCGTTACCAGTTGGTGAATGCTGATGGAATGGATTATGATGCGTGGGATAATGTCATTGGCGATGAAAATCCTTACGTCAAAGGGCACTCTCGCTACTTGAGTACTTCTCCCTATCCATGGGCAACTGATAGTACGGACTTTGTCAACGACCTACTGACAGACAGCTCGAATCCAGCCTCGGTGATGTTCAATAACAATGCGGCAGGCAGCAAATTTCTATCGAAGGCTCTCACAAATATCCGTATGACTGACGATGGCCTCATATCGTTCGACTTTATGGGTGGTGACCCGTCTGCCGTCCAGATTGTCAGAAACGAAGATGGTGAGGATTCTTGGTATAGTCTCCAAGGACGCCGTATATTAGGAAAACCTCAACGGCGAGGCATATATATACATAATGGTAAAAAAGAAAGCATCCGCTGACGGATGCTTTCTTTTTTAATTCCTGAATACCAGACCATCACCGAAGTCGTCAATGATGATAGGCTTTGTTCGGTCTACCTCATCGGCTAATATCTTCTTTGACAGGTCATTGAGTACGAACTGCTGGATAGCACGCTTCACGGGACGGGCACCAAACTCAGGGTCATATCCTTCCTCGGCAAGGTAGGCGATAGCCTGCGGCGTCGTTTGGAGTTCAATGCCTTGCGGGGCGAGCATGTCGGTGACCTTCTTCATCTGCAGGCGCACAACGTCAGTAATCTGCTCCTTTGTGAGCGGCGTGAACGTGATGATCTCATCAATACGATTCAAAAATTCTGGACGCATGGTGGCACGCAGTTGTTCGCGGGTTGCATTTGAGGTCATGATGATGATGGTGTTCTTGAAATTTGCCGTGCGACCTTTGTTATCAGTCAGTCGGCCATCATCGAGCACCTGCAGCAGAATATTGAACACGTCTGGGTGCGCCTTCTCGATTTCATCGAATAGTACCACCGAGTAGGGCTTGCGGCGCACAGCCTCAGTCAGTTGTCCCCCCTCATCGTAACCAACGTAGCCCGGAGGAGCTCCGATGAGGCGTGAGACGGTGTGCTTCTCCTGATACTCAGACATATCGATACGTGTCATCATCGTCTCGTCGTTGAAGAGGTAGTCAGCAAGGGTCTTGGCCAGTTCCGTCTTTCCGACACCTGTCGTGCCAAGGAAGATGAACGAGGCGATAGGCCGCTTGGGGTCTTGCAGACCAGCACGACTGCGACGCACGGCGTCGGAGACGGCGGTGATGGCTTCGTCCTGACCGATAACACGCTTATGGAGTTCTTCTTCAAGATGGAGAAGTTTCTCGCGTTCACTCTGTAACATCTTTGTGACGGGGATGCCTGTCCAGCGACTCACTACTTCTGCGATGTCGTCAGCAGTGACTTCTTCACGTACCAGTGAATTGCCGTCTTGGGCAGAAGTCAGTTGTGCCTGAATCGCCTTGATGTCATCCTCGAGGGCTTTCAGTTTCGAATAGCGTATCTCGGCCACTTTCCCATAGTCACCCTCGCGCTCCGCACGGTCAGCCTCTAATTTCAGGTTTTCTATCTCCTGCTTGTCCTGCTGAATCTTGTTAATCAGCTGGCGTTCACCTTCCCACTTGGCGCGGAACTGGGTCTCCTGCTCCTTCAGCTCAGCGATGTCCTTATCCAGTTGCGCGATTTTCGGCTCGTCGCCTTCACGTTTAATGGCTTCGCGTTCAATCTCGAGCTGCGCCAGACGGCGAGTAATCTCATCCAGTTCCTCAGGCACGCTGTCGCGTTCCATACGGAGTTTGGCAGCAGCCTCGTCCATCAGGTCAATGGCCTTGTCTGGCAGGAATCTCTCTGAGATGTATCGCTCTGACAGCTGGACAGCTGCAATACAGGCGTCATCCTGAATACGTACCTTGTGATGGTTCTCGTAACGCTCCTTCAGTCCTCGCAGGATGGAAATGGCCGACAACTCGTCGGGTTCATCCACCATGACGGTTTGGAAACGACGCTCCAGTGCCTTATCCTTCTCGAAGTACTTCTGGTACTCGTTGAGCGTCGTGGCACCGATGGCACGCAATTCACCACGAGCGAGAGCCGGTTTCAGGATATTGGCGGCGTCCATAGCCCCCTCACCACCACCAGCACCTACCAGTGTGTGGATTTCGTCGATAAACAGGATGATACGTCCCTCAGCCTTAGTCACCTCGTTGATGACACTCTTCAGTCGCTCCTCAAACTCTCCTTTATATTTGGCACCAGCTACCAATGCACCCATATCGAGTGAGTAGAGCTGCTTGTCTTTCAGGTTCTCGGGTACATCACCGCGGACGATACGGCCGGCCAGTCCCTCGACGATAGCCGTCTTACCCGTTCCCGGCTCACCTATTAATATAGGATTGTTCTTCGTGCGACGGCTTAGAATCTGCAACAGACGACGAATTTCATCGTCACGGCCGATAACAGGGTCGAGTTTGCCTTTGCGGGCGAGATCTACGAGGTTCTTGGCATATTTCTCCAACGACTGGTAATTCTCATCAGCGCTCTGTGACTGTACTTTCTGTCCTTGACGTAATTCTTGAATGGCTTTCTGCATTTCCTTCTCCGTACAGCCAGCATCCTTCATGATGCGTGAGGCTGTGGAGTTGATTGTCAAGAGAGCCCATAATATGGGTTCACACGAAACGAACTCATCGCCCATTTTCTGCGACATGTCCTGTGCATGGACAAGTACATTGTTACTGTCACTCGAGAGATACGGCTGGCCGCCCTGTACTTTGGGCAGATGTTTAATCTCCTGCTCTGCAAGCATCTCAATCTGTTGGGCGTTTACACCGAGTTTCTGGAAGATGAAGGTCGTGACGTCCTTCGCCTTCTCCAATACACCTTTCAGAAGATGAACAGGCTCGATGACCTGCTGACCGTTCATCTGTGCGGTATTCACTGCATGTTGTACGGCCTCCTGTGCTTTGATGGTAAATTTGTCTAATGTCATAATTTGTCCTCCTATTATTTTGTTTATTTCTGCCAACAGACGCTCAAAGAGTGTGCCGAACCATGAAAAGCCGACAAAATGACGCTTTGATATGACGTTTTGTCGGAGAACTGAAAGGATATGAGACAAATACAGAAATGCCTTTGGCGTTTTTTTTCGTACCTTTGTGCTCTAATATAAAAAAGGAATGTTCATGAAAAGATTATTTCACACGCTCGTCTGTGCAGCATTGGTCACTACAGCCAGCGCACAGTTGTCATCGAACCCGAACAAGTTCCTGGGTAATATAACGACCAGTTATCAGGTAGACTGGGGCAAGGAAAAGTTCTATACGCTTTGGAACCAAATCACGCCAGAGAATGAGACGAAGTGGGAGTCTATAGAAGGCTCACGCCGTGGCTCGTTTGACTTCGCACGCGCTGACCAGTCGGCCAACTATGCTAAGAAGTATGGTTTTCCGTTCAAGTTTCATACGCTGATTTGGGGTGGACAGTATCCCGGATGGATGAATAACTTGTCAGTAAAAGAACAATATAAGGCTATCGTGGAGTGGTTTGATGCAGTTAAGGAGCATTATCCAAGTTTGGAAATCATTGATGTCGTGAACGAGGCGATAACAGGTCATGCACCAGCTCCTTACAAGGCTGCATTAGGCGGTGATGGACGTACGGGCTTTGACTGGATTATCAAAGCCTTCGAGATGGCTCATGAGCGCTGGCCAAATGCTATCCTTGTGTATAATGACTATAATACTTTCAGATGGCAGAAGTCGGAATTCATCACGCTGTGTCGTACGCTGCGCGACGCCGGCGCGCCCATTGATGCCTATGGCTGCCAGTCGCATGACCTAAGAGATATGGATTTGAGTGAGTTCAAGTCGGCTATGACCGAGATACAGAATGCGCTGAAAATACCGATGTACAGTACAGAGTATGATATTGATACCAAGGATGATAATCTACAAGCTCAGCGTTTTAGGGAACAGATACCCGTGATATGGCAAGCCGACTATTGTGCTGGTATTACTCTTTGGGGATATATCTATGGACATACATGGCAAAACGGTGAGAATACAGGTTATGGTGGTATCATCAAGGATGGTGTGGATCGCCCAGCCATGGAGTGGTTGCGTACTTATATGGCGAAAGAAGAGGCCAAGAATGCAAAGAGTCCTTTCCCCGGCTTCAAGAAAGAAGCTTCAATTTATGTGCACCCTGCTTCGATGAAGATGGCTAAGGGTGATGTGATGGACATTAAGGTGCGTGCTTCCTTGGCAACTAAGACCATTGAAAGTGTGGAGCTTTACGACGGGAGCACTCTCTTTGCAACCCTGACCGAAGCTCCCTACATAGCTCAGTATGAAGGGAAAAATACTGGCACACGTACTATCAAGGCCGTGGTCACTGCCACCGATGGTACAACGTTTGAGCGGCTGTCGCGTATTAGTGTTCAGAGCTCAACGACGAAGCGTCAGCCGTATGGTGAGACGGTACCAGAATTGCCTGGAACACTGCAGGCTGGAGAGTACGACAAGGGCATCTCTGGCGTAGCCTATAGTAATGCGTCGCGCACGCCCGATAAAACCGCCACAAAGGATGGCGCATGGATGGAGTATACTGTTGATGTGAAGGAAGAGGGACTTTATACCGTCGATGCTGAGATTGCTTCTCCCGTCAGCAATGGTGTCTTTCACCTGTCAGAGTACGGCTTCGACGACCTCACTTTCTTGACTGACTTTATCGAGGTGCCTAAGACAGGCGGTGCTACCGATTTCCAGACGATGAGTACCAGATTTACTAAGCCATTGACCGCAGGTCGTCATCGTCTGTGCCTGAATATAGACAAAGGTGGTTTTTATGTCAAAAGCCTTACTTTCCGGCGTTATGAGCAGGGCGATAGTATCAATGTCTCAGTATCTAAGCTCAGTGCTTCGACCATTAATGTCGGCGAAAAGGTCACCGTTACCGTTGCGGCCAGTTCTTCTAATAGTACTATCGCCAACGTGAGGGTCTATGCTAATGACCTTCTCGTCGGTATGCTGACCGAGGCACCCTACACCTTGGAGTTCGAGCCCATGACCAAGGGAAGTTATGTTATTAAGGCGATTGCTACCGATGCTAACGGCAAGGAGAAAGCATCGACCGCAAAGACACTAACGGTCAAGGGCGTGCGAATACCTTATATAGCGGTCATAGATATTCCTGGCGTCATTGAGGCAGAAAACTTTGACAGGGGTGGAGAGTCGTTATCGTTCCATGACAGCGATGATAAAGACGAGGGTGATGCCAAGTATCGCACAGACAACGAAGGTGTTGACATCGTAAAGGGTAACGGCGGTAATGCCATAGGCTATACGGCAAAAGATGAATGGCTCGAATATAGTGTAAATGTGACCAAAGCGGGTAAATACTATTGTGTCGCCACAGTTTCTTCAGGAACCACAGGTTCGGAGTTCAGAATTTACAAGGGTAGCACATCATTCTTATGGAATATTAGTGTACCACAGACGGCCAGTAACTCGTGGAACACTTACAAGAAGGTGGAGAACAAGACCTTGAAACAGCTGTCTGCCGGAAAACAGATTTTGCGTATCAAGATTACGGGTGCAAATTGCAATATCGACAAGATTGAGGTGAAACCCGATGAGAGTACCGGCATTGATGACCTTGAAAATGAAGTGACAGGACCACGGGAGGATGAATACAATCTTGCAGGACAAAAGGTTGGCGATGGTTACCGAGGCATCATCGTCAGTAATGGGCGTAAGGTGCTGAAGCGATAGAAAAAAAGGGAGGTTCTCAATCGAGAGCCTCCCTCTTTTTTACATCGTCACCTCTACTGTGTGATGTCCAGGAGAGTAGGGGATGGTGTTGTCTTTGACAGGTGCCCCGTCGAGTATAACGGTTTTGACTCCTTTCTGACTACCACAGGGATGGATGGTGATGTCGTAGGTGGCTTCGCGGAAACGACGGGTGACGGTATAGTCTCCGGCTGTTTCTGGCAAGCAAGGGTCAATGAGTAATCCGTCGTACTGAGGTTTGATGCCGAGGATGTATTGTGAAATGGTGTACCACATCCAAGCAGCAGTGCCAGTCAACCAAGAATTCTTACCTTCGCCGGGACGGGCGGCATCCTTGCCGGCCACCATTTGGCAGTTGACGTAAGGTTCCACCTTATGCAGCGTTTGGTATTTTTCTTCCACATACGATGGCAGAATCTTTGCGTAGTGCGACCATGCATCGTTACCGCGTCCCGCCAGACATTCGCCAATGATAACCCAAGGATTGTTGTGACAGAAGATACCGGCATTCTCCTTATAGCCCTCAGGGTAGGAACTGATTTCGCCGTACTCGTAGATGTATTGCGTGAAGGCAGGATTGTTGAGCACCATGCCGTGTTCGCATTCGAGATATTTCTTACAGGAGTCAAGCGATTTAGCTACCATGCCTTCGTTGGCTCCAATCTCAGCCATCGTGCACCAGCCTTGGCTCTCAATAAAAATCTTGGCTTCGTCATTCTCGTTGGAACCAATTTTTCGGCCATAGAAGTCGTAGGCACGGAGATACCACTCGCCGTCCCAGCCATGCTTCTTCACCGCTTCAATCATCGCATCGACAGCTTGTTGCATTCTTTCTGCTTCTGCAGAAAAATTGAAAGATTGAAGAATTGAAGAATTGAAGTTCTTGTTCCATCCCTCGACTTCAATTTTTCCATTTTTCAATTCTTCCATTTTCTTGCATAGATTCACATACTCTTTACCTGTCACGACAAAGAGTCCTGCAATCATGAGCGACTCAGCTTTCGTACCTTCAGAGACATTCTCTGTGGTCTGGAATGATTCGTTAGGATCCCACGAGAAGCAGTTGAGGTTCAGACAGTCGTTCCAGTCGGCACGGCCTATGAGTGGGAGCATGTGAGGGCCGAGGTTGTTGATGACGTGATTCATTGATACCCTTAGGTGCTCAAAGAGGGATACCTCTGTGCCAGGCTGGTTGTCGAAGGGTACCTTTTCGTCGAGAATCGAAAAGTCACCCGTCTCTTTCAGGTAGGCGACGGTGCCGAAGATGAGCCAACAGGGGTCGTCGTTAAAGCCGCCGCCGATGTCGTTATTGCCACGCTTGGTGAGGGGTTGGTACTGGTGGTAGCAGCCGCCGTCGGGGAACTGTGTGGAGGCGATATCGATGATGCGCTGACGGGCACGTGGCGGAATCTGGTGGACGAAGCCCACGAGGTCTTGGTTCGAATCGCGGAAGCCCATGCCGCGGCCAACGCCGCTTTCGAAGAACGAAGCCGAGCGCGAGAAGTTGAAGGTGACCATGCACTGGTACTGGTTCCAGATGTTCACCATGCGGTCGAGCTTGTCGTTACCGGTCTTCACTTTATATATATTAAGGAGTGCATCCCAGTATTCGCAGAGCTCGGCAAAAGCCTTGTCCACCTTTTCGGTGGTGTCAAGACTGGCGATGAGAGCGAGAGCTGGTTCCTTGTTGATGACTTGAAGGGCAGAGAATTTCTTATCCTGTTCGTTCTCGACATAACCGAGAAGGAATACGAAGTCCTTGCTTTCACCAGGCTGCAACGTCACCTCAATATAGTGTGAGGCAATGGGACTCCATCCATGGGCGTGGCTGTTGCGAGGCTTCCCCTCCATCACGGCATCGGGGTTTGCAAACTCGTTATAGAGACCTATAAAGGTCTCACGGTCAGTGTCAAAGCCCTGGATAGGAGTGTTGACATGATAGAAAGCATAGTGGTTACGGCGTTCGCGATACTCTGTCTTGTGGTAAATCGTAGAACCTTCAATCTCGACCTCTCCGGTAGAGAAATTACGCTGGAAATTCTCCATGTCAGTGGCAGCATTCCACAGACACCACTCCTCGAAGGAGAAGAGTTTCAAGTGCTTTACCTCTTGGCCTTGGTTGGTCAGTGTCAGTTTCTGTACCTCACACCATTTCTTCAATGGTACAAAAAACAGGACGTTGGCTTCGACGCCATTCTTACGGCCTGTGATGCGGGTGTAGCTCATGCCGTGACGGCACTCGTAAAAGTCCAGCGGCGTTTTGCATGGTTTCCAACCAGGGTTCCACACGCAGTCGCCGTCCTTGATATAGAAGTAACGGCCGCCATTGTCCATCGGGACGTTGTTATAGCGGTAACGGGTAATGCGTCGGAATTTGGCGTCTTTGTAGAAAGAGTAGCCGCCGGCAGTGTTGCTGATGAGCGAGAAAAAATCTTCGTTGCCTAAGTAGTTAATCCAAGGCCACGGAGTTTTGGGGTCGGTGATGACGTACTCGCGATGTTCGTCGTCAAAGTGACCGTAGCGTTTTTGTTCATTCATAGGAGTGATAGTTTTTTATAAGGTTTTTGTATTTGTCAAGGAGAACAGCTTCTTTATGCTGTGTTTCGGCCAGGAAAGTCTGATATTCTTCTGACTCTGGATTGAACGGCCGATGGTTGAGGGCAGCCTTGATAGGCTGCCATTCGTTGAGAAACTGTCGCGTGCGCTCACTGAAATAGGTTTCAGCGAATCGTTCCCAGATGTAGTCGATTGCTTGCTGGCTAGGGTGCAGCATGTCGTCGGCATAGAAACGGTAGTCTCGTAGTTCATCCATCATGATTTCGTATGCGGGGAAATAGTGGATGTCCTGGAGCTTTCTTACGGCCAAGAGTAGTGTAGCTTTTGAGAGCTGGCTCTCATGGTACCCGTATTTGCGATAGCGTATAGGACTGACCGTAACAATGACGCGGACGTTTGGCTGGCGCTTGCGCAATATGTCAATGGCACGTTGTAGGTACTGCGCGCAGTCGTCGATACTTAGCTCTTCCTCTTGAAACAGCCGGGCGGGACGTTTCTCGCAGTTATCGACAATCTCGCCTGTTTCGCGCAGTCGATACACGTGGTTAGTGCCCAGCGTGAAGACGGCCGTTTGGGGAGCCGCCTCGCAGCGCTCGACGGTATGTAAGATGGATGCCGGGTTGTACATGGTACCAAAGGGGTTCACTACGGCGCGGAACTTGTCATCGACAAAGCGACGCCCCATGTTCTCGGCGAAACAGGAACCGACGAAGAGCATTTCTTCCAATGGCTCTATTTGGAAACTTGCCCGGTCTATTGGTACGACAGTACGGAACTCCACCTTTTTATTCTTATCGATATGTTTGTATTCTATTTACTCTTTTTCAGCTACGCGAGATTTGTAACCCTTGTTTACTGAGCGTCATGTCAACGAAACGAGCGTTTGCGTTTTGGCGGTTCTCGCTCAGAATCTGTTTGATACGTGCAGCCGCCTCAGGGTCTTTGGCTATCATGTAGAGATAACCGCCACCACCAGCGCCAGGCAGCTTGTAGCCCAGACAGAGGTCGTCAACGAGGGTTGTCAGTGCTTGCACCTCGGCAGGATTGGTACCGCTGTCGAGCCGCTGGTTCTGAATCCAGGTGAGCCTCATGAGTTGTCCTGTTGACACGAAGTCTTGTCGCTGTATGGCATCATACATCTGTAGCGTGTGTTCTTTCATCTGACGGAGTAGCAGCAGCTGCTCGTTTTGGTTGAGGAACATCCTACGGACTATCTCTGCCAGTATCTGCTTAGCTGTACGGGTGATGCCCGTGTAGTAAAGTAGGTGGCATGGAGCGTATTCCGGTTGTGTCCACAGGTTGTCTGGCAGCCATCTGATGGTAGGACTCTGCTCAAATCCTGCTTGTGTCTGTAGTAATTTGATGCCGCCGAGAATACCGCCAAACTGGTCTTGCCAGCCTCCACCAGTAGTCAGTAGCTGTTCGAGCATCAGCGTGCGATGTCCTATTTCGTTCTTGTCCCAGCCGAGTGCGCAGAAGTCATTAAGCACTCCCAATACGGTGGCGGCGAGTATGCTGCTGGTACCGAGGCCGCTGCCTGCGGGGATGGCAGAGAGCAATGTCAGTTCGATGCCGCTACCGAAATCGTCCAACCAGAAATCTTTTCCGAATCCCGCCAGTATCAGTGCTGCTTTGGGGATGGAGAAGGGAGAACCTACGTGGTTGTGGCCGGCCAGTTGCTCATAGCTGTTAATGACTTCAGTTGCGCCGAGGTCAATGCTACGCAGTACGATGCGTCGCTCCTTACAGGGCTTGGCGTAAGCTTGCAACGGTGGCTGGCCGTTGAGCTCGATGGCAAGGTTGACAACGTTGCCTCCTTCTAAGAGACAATAGGGTGGGGTGTCGGTCCATCCGCCGGCTATGTCAATGCGAACAGGTGAACGTCCCCACACAATCTGGTCGGAATGTGTATTCTTTCGGGGAACAATTTGCGAGGAGCGAGGCATGAGAAGTCCCTCACGTAACAGACTGAATGCCTGTTCGCTGTTGCCGTGGAACATGGCATCATGGATGCGTGTCATCAAGGGAGCATCATCGCCAAGGGGCGTAGGCAGCGTTATCTGCTCGTCATGGAAGCGGCGTGCGATGTCATCGAGATCCAGTTGATAGAAGATGGAGTGTTGCCAGTTCTTGGCCATTGCCGGCAGATTCTGCCTCTGGTAGTCGTGCCGCTGTTGGGCTATGCGCCGTAGGTTGGCGCGCTCGGCCAGCGCATTGCTGTCAATGGGATCGTCAATCATGTAACGTCTGATCTCGTAGTCCTTGTCGCCTACAGGTACAACGTCAATACACTCGCCGGGCTCCAGTTTTATCTGCCAGTCGTTGTGTGGTACTCCGGTAATGATGTTATCGTGTGTCAGTTGCCATCCTTTGCCGACGTGCGAGTTCTCAATCCAGATGTTTGTATTCTCTGCCGTAAACTCTATTTCGGTCAGCGAGTTCTGTACGAAGATACTGGGATGAGGCTTGCGGTCCAGATGCATAATCTGCCGCTGGTCGTTGACCAGGTTCTGCAAGGCCAGTGTTGAGCTGATCATCTCGCGGCTGGTGCCGAAGTGATAGAATTCGCCGCCAGGGAGTGGTAATATCGCTACGCTGAGCTGGCTCAGTTCATCGTCGTCGATGGTCGGGTTTGTACCTAAGGCACAACCGAACTCGCTATAGAGATCGTAGTTGTGGAAGTTCGTTGTTCCGCCAGCTCGTTTCATAAGCAGCTTGACTGCACGGTCAGAGAGTAGCCATACACCGATGTCTGTCAGATAAAAGTGGTCGTTCTGTAGCTCATTAAGTGTTTGGATACTGGGCTTCTGCAGCATCTGCTTTAGTATGTGAGGCTTTTGTCGGCTACTGACGAAGACACCATGGTTCTTGGCGCGTGAGGCGTCGAGCCAGAGTCCGTAGCACACGACATCGGCCTCGGGAATAGGCTGTAGTGATTGTGTCGTACGTATATATACATCGCCGCTGACAACCATCGTATGGATGTTGTCGGGCGCAGCCAGCATGATTTTTTCATAGAGCGGAAGCTGGAGGTCCAATAAAGTCTGTCCGAAACGTTGTCCGCGCTCCCAGCGGAAGACGGGTATTGGCATGAGGACTTTTCCCTCGACGGCATAGCTGGGCAATCGTCGGCTTTGTCCGCCAGCGTGTATGAGAATACGTTTTTCGCGTGGCAGCCAGTCTGCAAAAGTAGCATCGGGTGCTTCGTCACGCATGGCCTCGTTCAATAGCCACGCAGTGCCACCGCCGCTACCTAAGCGGTGTCCTACAGGGTCGCAGGTGCAGAAATAGTCATCGTGCGAGCGCCCCGTTATCTCGTGAAAAACACTAACCAGATTTGGCGGTAGTGATAGCAGTTTTTTCATTGAATTTGAGTTTTTCGGGTGTAAAGGTAGTAAAAACTTCTTAAAAATTGAGTTTTTTGGAATAATTATTGTACTTTTGCAGTTAACTCTTAAGATTCTGTAACATACGAACCATGTCAACAGCTAACCGTCCTAATCTATTATCGCGAAGTGGAGTCAGTCTACTTCTGCCTTTCGTCCTCATAACCAGCTGTTTCGCTCTTTGGGGATTTGCCAATGATGTGACAAGCCCTATGGTGAAAGCTTTCTCCAAGATTTTCCGGATGAGTGTTACTGAAGGGGCGATGGTTCAGGTAGCTTTCTACTTAGGCTATTTTGTCATGGCTTTCCCTGCTGCCATCTTTATTCAGCGCTATTCGTTTAAGGCTGGTGTCGTGGTTGGGCTGTCGCTTTTCGCTATCGGTTCGCTGTTGTTCCTGCCAGCCAAGTTGATGGGGTTCTACTTCCCCTTCCTGATGGCCTATTTCGTGCTCACCTGCGGATTGTCGTTCCTGGAAACCAGTTGTAATCCTTACATCTATTGTATGGGTAGTGAGGAGACGGCCACTCAAAGGCTGAATTTAGCCCAGGCCTTCAATCCTATAGGTAATCTGGCCGGTATGTATGTGGCCATGCAGTACGTTCAGGTTCGCATGAGCCCCATGTCTTCTGCAGCCCGTCTGGAACTACCCCCCGAACAGTTTGATATTGTTAAGAACCATGATCTGGGAGTCCTGATACAGCCCTATATCTATTTGGGAATCATTGTGTTGTTGCTGTTGGTGGCCATCCGCCTGACAAAAATGCCGAAAAACAGAGATACACAGTCATCGAAGGAGCTGTCAGTAGCTTTAAAGGAACTGGCTCAGGTACGCAACTATCGTGAGGGTGTGATAGCTCAGTTCTTCTACGTCGGTGCTCAAGTGACATGTTGGACTTTCATCATCCAGTATGGCACACGTGTCTTTATGGCAGAAGGTATGGACGAGAAAGCTGCGGAAATCATGTCTCAGCAATACAATATTGTGGCCATGGTGCTGTTCACTTTGAGTCGTTTCATCTGTACTTTCTTCCTGAAGTATATTGACCCGTCCCGTCTTCTTTCTGTCTTGGCTATCGTAGCTGGCGTGGCTTGCATAGGTGTCGTATGCTTCACCGACCATAACGGTCTTTATTGTCTGGTAGCCACCTCTGGCTGCATGTCGCTGATGTTCCCCACCATTTATGGCATTGCCTTGCATGGCGTAGGCGAGAACGTGAAGTTTGCCGGTGCGGGTCTTATCATGGCAATCCTTGGCGGCTCATTCTTTCCGCCAATTCAGGCGCTTATTATTGATACAAACGTCAGTTTGATGGGCTTGCCCTCTACTAACTTGTCATTCATCGTCCCGCTCATCTGCTTTGCTGTGGTAGCCATTTACGGCCACCGCTCTTACGTGCGGCTGATTATTACTCACCGCATTTAAAAGGAGCAAGGGGCAAAAAATAAGGGGCAAGAATTTCTTGCCCCTTGAATTATCATTATTTTTTCCTACGAAGGCCGCGGTACACGGCTATGCCCACTACCAGTAGCAGTAGGGCATAGCCGATGTAGGCGATGGTTTCCGTTGTATCGACGGTTGCAGGGAAGAAACTCAGCACAACTTTGTGCGTGCCCGGTTCAATGCGGAGTGCGCGTAGCGTGTAGTTGACGCGTCCCAGTTCTGCGGACTTCCCGTCCACCGTAGCCGTCCAGCCCGGATAGTAGATTTCCGAGAAGACAATGACACCACCTTTGGCTGTCTGAACATCGTAGCTCAACTCGTTTGGCTCGTAGCTTGTCAGTTTGACAATACTTATACTGTCCTGTGTGTTGCTCTCGCCGAGCACATCGCGGAACTTTTGGTCAGCAATGGCCTGGTGTCTGAGGTCTATCTTCGATAGCGCATCCAGCTCCTCATTAGCGTTTGCTACATAACTGACATGGTCGACAATCCATGCGTTGCCCAACGTATAAGGATTCTGTATGGGCACCGTCTGTCCCGACTGCAGCGGCAGGATGAAGTAGCGCGCGTTGAGCATATTCAGTACGGGGAAGATAGAGTCGCCCTTTACTTGAGTCATGTCACCTGCAGCCATGCTAATGGCTTGCATGGCACCACTCATTTCCGAGGTGATGTGTGCCTCAATGAGTTCTTGGTAACGGCGCAGCTTGGCAGCGTGGTAGCCGCCAATGGACTTGTGGAAGAAACTTGTCTCGTTTTCGTTGAACGTATTCGTGGCCAAATTCAATACACGATAATCGAGCGTCTTATCCTGTAGGATAATCTCATCCGTCTGCGTCTTTTTGATTGGCGTCTCGCGTTCACTCTTTGGAACGAACATGCCATCGTTCAGGTAACGCTTGTTCACCTGCCACAGGTCTATGAGACAGAGCACCAGCAGTGCGCCGACCGTCATCTCCTTACGCAGCTTGCCGTAGCGGTAGAGCATGAGGATGGCAGTGCCGATGACGATGATGAAGAACGAGCGCCAGGCATCGCTGGTAAACATCGCGCGGCGCATCTCCGTCATGTTGGCCAATAATGGGTTCAGCTGTTCTTGTGGAATCTGGCTCAGGGCCTGCATCTCGCTACTGGAGATGTAGTTGCCGAAGAACAGGTCGGGCATCACGGCAAAGAGCAGACTGATGCCGCCAGTCAGGGCAAAGGCGATGAAGATTGAAGATTGAAGATTGAAGATTGAAGATTGGCTGCGCTTGGAAGAATCTTCATTTTTCAATTTTCCATTTTCAATGACCTCCTTCAGCGCCAGCATGGCCAGCAAGGGGATGGTGAACTCGGCAATGACCAGTATAGAGGCTACGGTGCGGAACTTGGCATACATCGGCATGTAGTCGATGAACAGGTCAGTCAGTCCCATGAAGTTCTTTCCCCACGACAGCATGATACTCAGTATGGTAGCTGCCAGTAGCGCCCACTTCATGGGGCCTTTGACGATAAACAGACCGAGAATGAAGAGCATCAGCACGAAGGCACCTACGTAGACGGGACCTTGCGTGCCAGGTTGTTCACCCCAGTACTGGCCTAACTGCTGGTAGATGCCGATGTAGTTGTTGTCGGCATGAGCCATGGCCGTTTTATTCAGAGCCATGGGCTGTGAGGCACCGCCCTTTGTATTGGGAACAAGCAGTGTCCACGTCTCGCCGATGCCGTACGACCATTGCGTGATGTAGTCACGGTCAAGACCGCTGCTTGTCTGATTGCTTGTATTCTTCTTTACCAATTCGCTCTTGCCGCGCATGGACTCCTGTCCATACTCCCAAGTGTGGTAGAGGTTCGACAGGTTCAGGCAGACGGCCACGATAGCACCTGCGGCGCAAGCTCCAGTCGCCTTTAGCCAGTGGGCTATCTGCTTCTGGCGTATCGCGTCAACGAGCCATGCCACTATCATGAAGAAGATGATGAACAGATAGTAGTAGGTCATCTGCACGTGGTTGGCGTTGATCTCCATGGCCGCGAAGATGGCCGTCACCGCCATACCCCATAAGTACTTGCCGCGATAGGCCAGCACGATGCCGCCAATCATCGGTGGCAGATAAGCCAGCGCCATCACCTTCCAGATGTGTCCCGCAGCAATGATGATGAGGAAATATGTGGAGAACGCCCACAGCACCGAGCCCAGTGCAGCCAGGTAACTGCGGAAATCGAAGGCGCGTAGCAGGATGTAGAAGCCCAGCAGGTAGGCAAACAGCAGCCACACGTTTTCCGGCAGCCACAGGTGGTAGGCCGCTGAGATATTGTTCAGTGGCTTTTGGCTCTCATACGATGGTGCCATCTGGTAGGTGGGCATACCCGAGAAGATGGCGTTCGTCCATCGAGTCATTTTGCCGGTGCGCTGGCGATACTCCGCGTGCTCCTGCCCGGAGCCAACGGTGGCCGACGAGTCATGACGGTACAGAATGCGTCCCTCAATGTCAGCCGGGAAGAAGTAGGCAAACGACAGCAGGACAAACAAAACTACTGCCACGACATCGGGCAGCCATTTCTTAATAGTGTTCATAAATCTTGCAAGTTTTTGAATTCTGCGTGCAAAATTACAAATAAAATTCGTAAATTTGCACGCGAATGTAAAAAATATCGCAGAGTGTTAAGCATTATGCATTAAGAATTAAGCATTATGAAAATAGGAATCATTGTAGCCATGGAGAAGGAACTGCGCCAGTTGCGCCAGTTGTTTACCGACGAAGGTAGTGTCCGGGTGGAGAAGTGTGGAATAGGCAAGGTCAATGCCGCTCTGGGTGCGCAGCGGCTGATTAATGACTTCCGCCCCGATGTTATCATCTCAAGCGGTTGCGCCGGAGGTCATGGCGATGGCGTCAGAGTTCAGGACGTCGTTGCCAGCACCGAGCTCACCTATCATGACGTCTATTGCGGTGCAGCTGTCGGTTCCACTGTCTATGGTCAGGTGCAGGGAATGCCGGCCCGTTACCAGGTTGACCCGTATTTGCTTAGCAAAGTAGAGAACCTGAAACTCGGAGATTCTCAGTTAAGGATTCATCAGGGACTCATCGTCACCGGCGACTGGTTTGTCGACACCAAGGACAAGATGCGCGAGATTATCGGCCATTTCCCCGAAGCCAAGGCCGTCGACATGGAGTCGGCCGCTATTGCGCAGACGTGTCTCATTAATAAGGTGCGGTTCATCTCTTTCCGTATCATCAGCGACCTGCCCCTCGAGGACACCGACGCCTCCATGTACCACGATTTCTGGAACACCATGGCCGACCGCTCCTTTCAGGTCACCAAGACCTTCGTCGAATCCCTGTAATTATCCATTATTAATTACAATTATGGAAGTCATACAGAGTTTTACCATCGATCATACCCGCCTAAAGCCGGGCATCTACGTGTCGCGCGTAGACCGGGGGTTCACCACCTTCGACCTGCGCATCACAGAGCCCAACCGCGAACCTGCCGTTGCTCCTGCTGCCATGCATAGCATGGAGCACCTCATGGCCACCTGGTTTCGCAACTCCCGAGTCAAGGATGATGTCGTCTACGTTGGTCCCATGGGTTGTCTGACGGGTATGTATATCATTATGAAAGACAACGGGTCGGCGACCGCAGGTCGGGAATCGGGCTGTTACACCGTTGAGGACATGCGACAGCTGACCATCGAGTGTCTGGAGTGGATGCTCACGCAGACCGAGGTTCCCGCCACAACGCCCGAGACCTGCGGCAACTGCCTGCTCCACGACCTGCCGATGTGCCAGTGGGAGAGTCGTCGCTACCTCGATCGTCTGCAGAACGATTTCCACAGCGAGTACACCAAGCTCCAGGTCACCCTCGACGATGGTCGCGTCTTTGCCGACGCATAGTTCTATTCTTCGTAGTTCGCCTCGACAATGTTTTTGAACTGGCTCCAGGGCAGGGTGGCGCTGTAGAGGTCTTTCAGACCACGGGGCACGTAGAGGGTGGCGTCGTAGGTCTCGAACATATCTGCGCGTAAATCCGTTCTTAGCGAGGTCATGTGAGCATAGACCTTTTTCAGGTTGATGCATCCCCCGAAGGTCTGACTGCCGGCATTACCAACGTATTTGTAGTTGTGTGGCAAAACAATGGATTCGAGACTTGAGCACCCTTTGAAAGTCAGTGCGCCAATGTTCTCTACGGTACTGGGCAATTCCAAGGTTATTAGTTTCGAGCAGTTTTTGAAAGCTGAACTCCCAATTTCTTTCAGTCCGTTGCTAAAAGTGACGCTCTCGAGCGACGTGCAGTTCTCGAAGCAGTCAAGGTCTATAGTTTTGATGTTCGAGGGGATAGTGATATGCTTCAGTCCACTTTCTTCGAACATGCCCAAGGGTAGTGTACTGATGCTTCTCGGCAGTTGCACTGAGGCAAGGTTCTTGCAACAGGAGAAGATGGTCCAGCCCAGTGTCGTTACGCTGTTGGGAATTGTTACGGTAGCTATGGCAGTATTATAGAAAGCACCACCATTGATGGTCTGGCGCGACGCCTTGAGCTTGCGGAAGACCTGCGGCTACTGAGGTGGTTGCCGTTGTCATCGATGCGTCCCACGGCGATGAAGAGGTCGTAGACCTCGTCGGGGCCAGCCGATTGACAGGTGTAGACATAGTTGCCGGCAGCGTCGTTCGTGACATCGGTGACGCGTCCAGAGAAGTCCATGGGCATCATGTCTGTTTCCAGGTCGCTATAGATGATCTGTCCTTTCTGCGGACGTTGGCTGGCTGGGGTGTTGCTACTGAAGACCATGCGCAGGCTACCCACCTCGACGACCCAGTTTTCATTTCCCTCGTCCACGATGAAGATACCCTCCTTCATGATGGGCTCCGGGGTCTGGTAGCCGATGCTGTCAATGGCAGCAATGGGTATGCGGTAGAGACTGTCCGCCGTCCATATCTCCTGCACCACGGGGGTGTCGTAGACGACACCGTCGAGCCCCACGGGGCTGTAGGTCATGCTGTCAACACAATCGGTGAGGAAGGCATTGAAATGACCGTCGTTTCTGTACACATAGATGGCGGATTCCTGTGCCTGTGCGCTGATGCAGAGACACGCGAGTATCAGTGTGGAGAGAAGGTGTTTCATCGGCGGCTGATTTTATAGGTGACACCATTGATTCTAACGATAAACAGTCCGCGCCCCAGTTTGTCGAGGTTGAGTGCGCTCGAGGCATTGCAGGTGCGCTCACTCTTCAGGAGTCGTCCGTCGGAGGCGAAGACCTCTATCTTACTGCGTGGAGGCAACTGGCTGAAATTCAGCATTTCGCGTGGCGATTCCTTGTCGCTGCCATCCTTTTTTACCTCGTTGATGCTGGTGCCGTCGGCAGGTCGGAAGGTCATGCGCTTGAGTTTGCTCAGTGGCAGCGTGATGGTTGTTGCCCGTGAGGTGATTTCCAGGTTCGTGCCGCGGTTGTAGACCTTGGGCTGTTCTTCCAGCAGAAACTCTGTCCGTGCCCCGTCTGTAGTGGTCACAATGAGTACCTGCGCATCGGGCTTCGGTACGCCTACGATGGTTTGGAACCGACTCCATCCCTGATCGGCCTTGTACTGTTCCAGGCTTTCCTGAGGCACGTAGAGCGTGGTGTGTGAGAGGTCGGTGTACCAGAAGGCATCATCGTCGCCGCCGATGGCTGGCAGGGTAGGGGGCGTGGTGCTCAGTACAATCATGCTCTTCAGACTCGAGCAGAAAGCGAAACATAGTTTCTCCAGACTCTTGACCGAGGCTGGCAGGGTGACGCTTTGCAACTCGTCGCAAGCGTAGAAAGCGGAGGCGTCCACCGTCTCTACGCTTTTTGGCAGGTGTGCTTCCTTCAGCTTGGTGGCGAAGCAGAAGGCCTCTTCGCCAATATGTTTCAAACCCTCGGGCAGGCTGACTTTCGTGATGCCTGCACAATAGAACGCAAAATCTTCAATACGCTCCGTCCCGTCGGGTACCTCGACTTCAGAGACACCGCCTCCACAGTAGACTACCGCCCGGGTGCGCACATCGCTTACCAGCGCTTCCGTGCCCGTGTAGTAGGGATTCTCTGGACTTACGGTGATGTCTGTCAGCGCCGGGGTGACGCCAAAGCCGTCCTTCGGAATGCTCTTGAGCCCTTTGCCAATGTATATGGCCTTCAGTCCGCTACACGTGTAAAAAGCCTCCATGTCGAAACTCTCCAGCATTTCAGAACAGCCGAAGTAGGTTAGCTCGTCGTGACTGACGGCCCTTTTGGCAATGTGTCTCACGTTGGCTAAGGCCGAGTCGCTGGCCATGTCTATCTCTGCCTCCTTGCCTGTCCACTGCAGGAGTGTGTCGCCGTCTGCCGACAGCCTGTAGCTCTCCTTGGGGTACGCGTCAGCCGCGGCCTCTGCGCACACCATCAGCAGCATCGCCACTAGCATCAGTATCCATGTGTTTTCCTTTCTCATAGGTTTGTTTTTGTCTCGTTTTTCGGTTCGTTCTATTGGTTTTCTAAGAAAAAATGCATAAATGACATCGGTTTAGAGATGTCGTTTATGCATTTCCTTCCCTCCTTGGACAGGAGGAATTAGTTCTTGTTTGCCTTCTTGCGCTGGTCGTGGTCGAGGATGATCTTGCGCATACGCATGGACTTGGGCGTTACCTCGACGAGCTCGTCCTCCTTGATATACTCCAGACACTCCTCCAGCGACATGACGGTCTTGGGGATGATGCGGGCCTTGTCGTCGGTGCCGCTGGCGCGGACGTTGGTCAGCTGCTTGGCTTTGCAGACGTTGATGACGAGGTCGTTGTCGTGCACGTGCTCGCCGACCACCTGTCCCATGTAGACGTCCTCGCCCGGATCGATGAAGAACTTACCGCGGTCCTGTAGCTTGTCGATGGCGTAGGCGAAGGCGTTGCCCGTCTCCAGGGCTATCATCGAGCCGTTGAGGCGGCGCTCTATCTCGCCCTTATAGGGCTGGTACTCCTTGAAGCGGTGGGCCATGATGGCCTCGCCCTGACTGGCGGTGAGCACGTTGGTGCGC
>JAEEGL010341226.1_pt1 | contig 59100 bp, 54 predicted proteins | sample 9134231 | NCBI WGS metagenome assembly JAEEGL01 (sample SAMN16246548, study PRJNA631951) | gut metagenome | biome: gut microbiome; feature: rumen; material: fiber-attached | host: Bos | place: Iran: Karaj | collected 2018-10
AAGAAGCAGGCTTCCGTATATCCTGTAGAGCAGTAATGCAAACTACCGGGCTCCAAACATCTTTGTTTGGAGCCTTTCTTTTCAAGTAAATTTCAGTTCAGTAAATTCGGACAGTTCGTCCGATATCCGGTGATCAATATGTTTTGTGACAGAGCGAAAATCTATGTGCGAAGCGGAAAGGGCGGAGACGGTCATATTTCCTTTCGCAGAGAAAAATATGTAACCAATGGCGGCCCTGACGGCGGAGACGGCGGAAAAGGCGGCGATGTGATCCTTGTGGTGGATGAGGGACTGAATACTCTCATCGATTTTCGTCATGTGCGGAAATATGCTGCGCAGGACGGTGAGCAGGGTGGAAAGCGGAATTGCCGTGGCAAAGACGGCGAAAGCATCACCATCAAGGTTCCCGAAGGAACGGTGGTGAAGGAAGCAAATTCCGACCGTGTCATTGTCGATATGTCCGGTGACACCAGAAGCTTTGTGCTTCTCAAGGGAGGCAAGGGCGGTAACGGTAACCAGCATTATGCCACCAGCACCATGCAGGCCCCCAAATATGCACAGCCCGGCCAGCCCGCACAGGAACTGGAGGTCACTCTGGAGCTGAAGGTGATCGCAGATGTTGGTCTTGTGGGCTTCCCCAATGTAGGAAAGAGTACATTCCTGTCTCACGTTACCAATGCAAGACCGAAGATCGCCAATTATCATTTCACCACCCTGTCTCCGAATCTGGGTGTGGTGGATCTGGACAATCGCGGATTTGTCATCGCAGACATTCCGGGACTGATCGAAGGCGCTTCCGAGGGTGTTGGTCTGGGACACGAGTTCCTGCGTCATATTGAGCGGACAAAAGTCCTGATCCATGTAGTGGATGCAGCCGGTACAGAGGGAAGAGATCCTCTGGAGGATATCCGTGCCATCAATAAGGAGCTGGCTGCCTATATGGTGGACCTCAGCGACAGACCTCAGATCATCGCGGCAAACAAGATCGATTCCATCCTTCCCGGGGATGAAGATCCCGTTGAGAAGATCCGGAAGGAATACGAGCCTCAGGGCATTCCCGTATTCGGAATCTCCGCAGCTACCGGCGAAGGTCTGAAAGAACTTCTGTATGCGGTTCTTGAAAAGCTGGATGAAATAGGAGAGGAAACCACCATCTTCGAGCAGGAATACGATCCTCAGGTGGAACTGGCATTCTCCGAAGATCCTTTCACCGTTTATTACGACGAAGAAGAGGACGAATATGTCATCGAAGGTCCCCGTATCGAGAAGATGCTGGGCTATACGAATCTGGAATCCGAAAAAGGATTTGCGTTCTTTCAGCGCTTCCTGAAGGATAACGGAATGCTGGAGCAGTTAGAGGCACTGGGAATCCAGGATGGCGACACTGTGCGCCTCTATGGACATTCCTTTGAGTATTATAAGTAATTTGGGAGAAACACATGACATTAACCAGTAAGCAAAGAGCATATCTCATGAGCCTGGCCAGCAGCCAGAATCCCGTATTTCAGGTGGGTAAATCCAGCCTGACTCCGGAAATGGTAGAGGCCGTTGCCGAGTGCCTGAACAAGAATGAACTGATCAAGATCGGCGTCCTGAAAAACTGCATCGATGATCCCCGTGAGATCGGTCAGACCATCGCAGAGCGTACTCATTCCACTCTGGTGCAGGTTATTGGAAAAAAGATTGTTCTGTATAAGCCCGACAAGGATAAGCCGAAGATCGAGCTGCCCAAGGCATCCAAAAAAGAGGTTGCAGATTGATCCGAAGAGATCAATCGAAACGAACCGTTTCGACAAAGTGATCAGGAAGGGGTAGCGGATGAAAAAGATCGGTTTGATGGGCGGTACCTTTGAGCCTATACATGTGGGACATATCCTGCTTGGAAGATGGGCTTTGGAATGTTATGGACTGGATGAAGTATGGTTCATGCCCACCGGTGTATCTTATCTGAAGGAAGGACGTCAAATGCTTTCCGCGGAAGCACGTCTGGAACTGACCCGTCTTGCCATATCCGACGAACCCGGATTCCGGGTAACCGATGTGGAGACAAAGCGCCCCGGACGAACCTACACGGTCGACACCCTGAAGGAGCTGCGAGGCGAATATCCGGAAGATCACTTTTATTTCATCTGCGGAGCGGACTCCCTGGAATACATGGAAAACTGGTATCATCCGGAGGGAATCCTGTCCAATTGTGAGATCATCGCAGCATGTCGCAATGGAAGTGATGTAGAGTACCTGAAAGGGATTGCAGAAAAGCTCCTCAGAAACCCTTCCATTCAATCCACCTATCCGGATGATTTCGGCGGCCGGATCCATGTGATGGAATTCCCGAACTTTGAGATTTCTTCCACGGATATCCGCCGGAGAATAAAAGAAGGAAGATCGATCCGATATCTGGTACCGGATCCTGTAATCCGCGAGATTACGGAAAAAGGCTATTTTCATGAAGGATGAACTCATTACATTAAGAGAACAGGTTCGCTCTGAGATGGATCTTTCCCGATACGAGCATACGCTGGGAGTGGAATCTACTGCCGCGGCACTTGCCATGTGCTATGGTGCAGATGTTAAAAAAGCGCAGATCGCCGGCCTTCTTCATGATTGTGCCAAGTGTATCCCAAACCCGGAAAAGATTAAAATGTGCGAAGATGCACATCTCCCTATCACCGAGTGGGAACGGGCAAATCCCGGTTTATTACACGCCAAACTGGGAGGCTATCTTGCAGAGCATAAATATGGTATCACAGACCCTGATATCCTGAACTCCATTACTTACCACACCACAGGCCGTCCTGGTATGTCTCTGCTGGAGATCATTATCTTTCTTGCGGATTATATCGAGCCGGGCCGAAGCAGTGCAAAGAATCTGAAGGAGCTTCGGAAGGGTGCTTTCCTGAATCTGGAACAGACTCTGCTTTGGGTATTGGAAGGCACATTGAATTATCTGGAATCCATCGGCATCAACGCCGATCCTCAGACCCGTTATACCTACGAATATTACAAGGAACGGATCACTTTGGATGAAGAATTTCGCGAAGAATGTGCCAGAGACTAAATCAGTAACGAAAGAAATGTCATAGATACGACAGGAGGAATCAATGGAAGCAAAATCGATGGAAATGGCGCGCCTTGTAAAAGCTGCGCTGGAAGATAAAAAAGCAGAAGATATCAAGATTCTCGATATCAGTGAAGTATCCGTTATTGCAGATCTCTTTCTGATCGCAGGAGGAAGCAACCGCAGCCAGCTTCAGGCTTTGTGTGACAACGTTCTGGAAAAGCTTGGAAGAGCCGGTTTCCCGGAACGTCATGTAGAAGGTTATGATACCGCAAACTGGATCCTGATGGATTACGGTGATATCATCGTGCACATTTTCGATAAGGAGAATCGTGGTCTTTACGATCTGGAGCGCATCTGGAGAGATGGCAAGGAGATCACCTTATAATCGAATTTGATGCCTTCTTTCAAAGAAGGAATCCGAGTACATGAAAAAGCAGCCGAGACAAAGGTCTCTGCTGCTTTTTTGATATTTTTATATAGTAAAAGTTTTGATCAAATGGTCTAACGGAAGAAGCGGAAGACTCCGTAAACGGTTCCCAAAATGGAGCAATCCGGAACAATGATGGGATCCATGGTATCGTTTTCCGGCTGAAGACGGATATGATCCTTCTCACGATAGAAGGTCTTTACGGTAGCAGAATCATCGATCAGCGCCACAACAATATCACCGTTATGTGCATCACTGGTAGCCTTGACCAGGATCCTGTCACCGTTGTAAATTCCTACATTGATCATGGAATCGCCCTTTACATGAAGCATAAAGGATTCTCCGGCAGGCATTTCGGAAGCGGGAACGGGGAAATAATCCTGAATATTGTCATCTGCCAGGATCGGCTGACCCGCAGCCACATTACCGTAAACAGGAATGGAGACCATTTCCTTACGAACGATCTGGAACGAATCGTCACAGATCTCAATGGCACGAGGCTTGGAAGGATCTCTCCGGATATAGCCTTTTTTCTCAAGAGCTTCGAGATGAGCGTGCACGGAAGAGGTGGATTTTAATCCCACGATCTCACCGATCTCACGTACGGTAGGCGGATAACCCTTCTCAAGAATAACTTCCTTCATGTAATCAAGGATTTCCTGCTGTTTCTTTGTGATCCCGTATCCGGCCATAATGATCCTCCTTTAGATCGTTTTTTTCATATTATCATATTCCCAAACGCTTTGCAAACATATATTCGGAAAATATGTTCGAAAAATTTGTTCGATTGATATTGACATTCGAAAAGGTGTTCGGTATACTACGAGCAGAACAAACGTTCCGAACAAAATTTCACTATATGTTCGGACCTATGTTTTGAATCGTCCCTGACATGTTTTTCGAGGAAACAAAGGAGATCGAACATGAGGATTTCAGAGCTTTCGGATCAGGAATACATGGAATTAAGACTGGAAAGAAGAAGAGCTGCCAGACGCAGAACCCTTATGATCCGCGCATTGGCCATCCTTGCAGCTGCATTTCTCTGTGTTCTCAGCTTTCATGCATTTGCTGCCCGCGTATCGGCAGAAGATAAGATTCCTTCGTTTAAGTACTATACCTCCGTTGTTGTAAAGGCCGGTGATACCCTGAGTTCCATTTCCGGCGAATACATGGATTCCGAACATTATACCCTTCATTCTCACGTAAAGGAGATCTGCACCATCAATCATCTGGAAGACGCTGATTCCATCCGTACCGGAATGGTTTTGATCGTGCCTTATTACTCCACGGATTACATCTCGTATTAACGCGAAAAATCCGCGTAATTTCTTGTTTTCTCGGCTTTTAAGGGGTATGATGATTTTATGAAAAACTATTATACTCCGGATTCAAATGAACAGAATTTTACCGTCAGGCCCGAACGGAGAGCAAAGCTTTCCAACAATCGCTATGTTCGGATTGCTGTGACGATCTTTCTTACTTTTGTCTGTTGTTGTCTGTTTGTTTATCTGATCTTTAATACTTCCCGTTTTATCGATACATTTCATCAGTTGAACAAGATCATGACCCCCGTTTATACCGGTCTCGTGATCGCTTATTTGCTGAGTCCGGTCGTCAATAAGATTGAGAATCGTGTGATCCTTCCTCTGTTTGAAAAGTGGAATTTTTCCTCCGGGAAGAGGAGAGCAGGGATCGCCAGAGGACTGTCTATTGCTTTTTCGCTGTTGATCTCATTCTTTATCCTCTATGGGATCTTTTATCTGTTCCTTTCCCAGATCATTCCTTCCATCAACAGCATCATTGATAATTTCGACACCTATGTGACAAACATCACCAACTGGATCAATACAAACACCTCTGACAACCCGGAAGTAGGTACCAATCTGGGCACCATTATCAATCGTATTTATAAAGAGCTGGAAGATTGGTTCAACGGCAATGTCATGTCCACTACCACATCCATGATAAAGAAGGTCTCCCTGAGTATCTTGGCCTTTTTAAAGGGTGTGCTGAACTTTGCCATCGGTATCATTATTTCCGTCTATGTGCTGAACAGTAAGGAAAAGTTTATTGCCCGTGCAAAGAAGATCGTTTATTCGATCTTACCCCGTACCCGAGCCAATGATATGGTTACGGCATTTCGTTTTACTCATAAGACCTTCAGTGGATTTATCACCGGTAAGATCATCGATTCCCTGATCATCGGTCTGATCTGCTTTATCTGTACCACGATCATGCAGACGCCTTACAGAGCTCTGGTAAGCCTGATCATCGGCGTGACGAATATCATTCCCTTTTTCGGTCCCTGGATCGGAGGAATTCCCTGTGTGATCCTGGTATTCATGGTAAATCCCACACATCCTTTGAACGCACTTTATTTCATGATCTTTATCCTGATCCTGCAGCAGATCGACGGCAATATCATCGGCCCGAAGATTTTGGGAGATTATACCGGTCTGGCCGGTTTTTGGGTCATTTTCTCCATCACCTTATTCGGTGGTGTCTTTGGTGTCTTCGGAATGATCATCGGAGTACCTTTATTTGCAGTCCTGTATGCCGGAGTCCGCAACCTGACCTACATCCGGTTAAAAGGCAAAGGTATGCCCACAGATACCAAAGAATATCTGGATCTCGGACAGGTATACGAAGATGGATCCTTTGAGAAATATATCCCGAAGGATAAACAGGTCCGTAAGCCCTCTGAATCTACCGGTAAGAATCGCAATTTCCTCAGTAAATTCAAAAAGAAATAGGTCTTCCCTCTTGTGGGAGACTGGTTTACCTACGCGTTAAAGCTTAGTTTAACGAAATAATATAACGAAAATACTCCAAGAGTAGGGCCTAGCCTATACACCGCAGAACGAACCTGACAACGTGTATCGACAGAACGAGGTATCGCTTATGCAGCATCTCATCGATTACGTCAAGTGGATGAATGAAGTCACCTTCGAAATGGTTCCGTTTCGTACGGTGGATTCTGCGGTTTTTTGTCAGCTATGTTATACAGATCTGACCTGCCTCGATTCCGATGAATTGCCGGTTACGGTCCACGATGCATATGATCGGTATCAGCAAGCTCATATCAATAAATCGAATCAGCTGAAGCATCTGGAGGCCGAATACATTGATCTTTTTGAAGCCTGTGCCCATTCGAAACGTTTTGGACAGGTATTTATCGATGATTATCGGAAAATCTTTGATTCCTCCAATTCGATCCAGTTTGCAGCCACTTCTTACAGCATCCGTTCTTCAACAAACGATGAATTATTCCATTATCTGGCCTACCAGGGATCCGATAATTCTCTGGCGGGTTGGAAGGAAAATTTCATGATCTCGTTTACTCTCACAGAGGGTCAGAAACAGGCATCGCTCTTCGCCCGAAAGAATGTTCGGATTGGCTCGAACACCTATATCGGTGGCCATTCCAAAGGCGGTAACCAGGCTCTGTATGCCGCATCCGAGCTTCCGGATGATCAATTACTCTTTATCAGACAGGTCTTTATGATGGATGGCCCCGGATTCTGTCCGGATGTACTTGCTACGGATCGTCTGGAACGGATCGCTCCCGTATTAACACGTATCCAACCCACATATTCCGTTATCGGAAACATTTTTGAACCAAATGTAGGAACTTTACATATTGTTCAGACAACAGTTTCCGATCTGAGTGCTCATGTCATGCATAATTGGGCCATCGAACATGGAGAGTTTCTGGAATCAGACCGGTTCGATCCCCATGTTTACTGGATCAACGACACCATCAATCGTTGGATCGAGGACGTGGATATGGAGGTCCGGAAAGATTTTGTAGAGGAATTGTTCGCCTCCTGGACCGATATGGGCATGGAATATTTTTCGGATCTGGACGATTTCGATCCTTTTGATTTCGAGCAGATGATCCTGAATTTCCTGAACATCAAGAATTCCAACAAGAAAGTGGCCCTTCATCTCCCGCTTCGTGTTCTATTTGATGATGCTGTGCACAAGATTTCGAATCTTGGAATCTGGAAGGCGATCCGGGAAAACTGCTTATTACAATCCGCAATCCGGCTCCTGCTTGGAATCGTTATCATGCTCTCCTCTCAGCATGTGCTGGAAATCCTTGTCTCCATCCTCTTTATTGCGGTTGCCCTGTTCGAGATCATCGTCACCGGCAAACACCTCATGGATCACAACTGGGATTTCGCATCCGAGAACAAACGGATCTATCTTTGCATCGGAATGGTCTTCGTGGTGTTATGGCTTTATATCAAGCCGGAGGCCTTCTACATCATCGGCAGCATCATCGTAGCCATCATTTTCCTGGATGTGGGTTATAAGGGCGCTCTGAAGGCTTCTGAAGCCCCACACAGGTCCATGATGCGATTGTTGTACATGGCGGAAGCTGTAGCCTGTATCGTCTACGGAGCCAGCTTCCTGATGTCCGCAGAAGAAACCATCTTCCCATACGCCATCAGTTTCGGTCTGGTGCTATGTATGGATGCATTCCTTCGTCTCATCGCCGGGATTCACGACCGGCGCAAAGAGTTGAAACAAGGAATGAAATAAAATTCATAATTGTTTTATTTCTGATATCGCAGCAAGAGTTCCTTTCGGTTGTTGCAGTCTGTCTTACGGTAGATATTTTTGACATGGAACTTTACCGTGTTTTCGGAAATGAAGAGGTTACCGGCAATCTCCTTCAGCGTAAGGCCTTCCAGGAGCATTCCAAGCACTTCCGATTCTCTGGGTGACAATTCCGTCTGTGCCAGGGCATCGGCTGTCGAAACCCTCTCGTCAACCTCTGTAGGGGCCACCCCTCTTCGGGAATACAGGTGATCATATAGTAAGAACCATAGGATCAAAGCAGCGGCAAAAAAGACAAAGGTGACTCCCAAAAGGACTGCCGGACGGGAAGATACTGCAGTACCGATGAGTATGCCGCTCATCTCGCCGATCCGTCCAAAGACATAGCCGAAAGGGGCCAGATAAAGAAGGCGACCGTCCTCTCCTGCCGGATCCGCGAAGATCAGGATCCGGGAGATGGAAAAGAATCCCTGTAGCACATAGCCGACGATCCAAACCGCCAAAGCTCCGATCATGTTATCCAACAGGAGCCAGGATACGAAGGGCAGGATCAGGGTGATACTGCTGATCATGATACCCATTTTCCGGCTTCGGTCATGAAGGATACCGGCGATGAGAAGTCCAATGGAATAGAAAGCTCTGGAATACTCCGGATTAAAGCCGTAGTAAGCCACATCCTCAGAGGATATGCCAAAGCCGATGTTCAAAACCAGATTGACCATGGCAATGGTAATGCCACAACAGATAACAAAACGAAAGAGATCAGAAGGAACCTGTCCCCTTGGAACAGTCTCTGCGGATGTGTCCTCCTTCGCTGGGAGACCATCTCCCCTTTTCTTCAATTCCGCAAGAACCCCCAGGCCCAAATATCCGGCCAGTACCGTCAGAATCCCATACAGGATCCAAACACCTTTGGTTGAAAGGAAGGTCCCGCCAAAGGGAAGGGATATCAGCCAGGTACCCACAGAGGAACAGACACCGGCAATACCAAAGGTCAGTCCTCTACGCTCCCCGGGGACCAGTCCCGCCAGTGCAGTCAGATAATAGCCAAAGAGGAAGCCTGTAAAGAGACTTGCCAGCAAGCCAAAGGCATAAACAAGAGGGATCACATTGGTCACAACCGAGAGAAAACTGAAAAGAAACCACGCGAACAAAAGGACCAGAAAAGAAGTCCGATCCAGGATCTTTGAGGGATTTCGTTTGAGAAAGAGGGAAAACAACAACATGCCGACGGCATGGATCAGATAAACCACAGGCTCTGCGACCAGATCCGTCATAGTACTTGGATTCAGGTTCGCAATATGATAATACCAGCTAAAGAACACCGTTGCCGTGATAAATGAGGTTATCCCAATAAAAAAGCAGGTGCAAAGAAATGGTATTTTTGTTTTCGTGTTCATACTTGTAAGTGTAAACGTTACAAACTGACACGTCAATCATTTCCCCTTTTTGACTCTGCCAAAAAGAGATACCATTCTTTGCACCCTGTTGGATCAACTACAGAGGATCAACTCTGTCTCCGGATCAATAATAGATCTTCTGGCCCGGATGGATCACATTGATGTTCTTAAACTTGTTCTTGCTGGCAAGAACCTTTACCGTGGTGTTCAGCTTCTTTGCGATCTTATAGAGATAATCGCCCTTCTGTACAATGTAGACGCCGTTCCCGTTACTCTCCACTTTCGCAGCAGAACCGTCTGCATAGAGATAGTAGACGATCTTCTGGCCGGGACAGATCAGATTGATGTTCTTAAAGGAATTCCAGACACAGAGATCACCCAGGGTAACCCCAAGTTTCTTTGCGATCTTGTTCAGGGTATCGCCTCTCTTGACGATGTACTCATGCTTCTCCGGAACAGGTGTCTTCTTTTCGGTGGATGTAGAAGAACTACTGTTGGAAGAAGTTACGGAAGAAGACGTGTTGGTCTCTTCCGCAGGAGTGGTCTCCTGGGTCTCTTCCGCAGGAGTGGTCTCCTGGGCCTTTTCCGTAGCGGGTTCGGACTCTTCCTGGGTGGGAGCAGTTGCAACCGCTTCAACCACAATAAAATCTCCGCCTTCATAATCCGCCACATAAATCTTGTAAGTCGTGCCGTCTGTCAGGGTCAGATCCGTCACTTCTCCCGTGAAAGATCCGCCGATCACTGCGAAGGATTCCATACCAAGGATCTCTTCATTTGCATTACGAACCTGCACAATGACAGCGCTGGCCTCTGTCGTACCGGTGACCGACACAGCAGATGTGGTGGCTGAAGAACTATTAACTGTAACTGTCTTATTGGCAGCCTGTACATGTAATACAAGAAATAAGGCGCAAAACAGATAGACTACCGGGAATACCGGCAAACGTAATTTTTTACTCATATTCCCCTCCCTAATTATTCCAATAGATGTGGCCGTCCCAATAAACGCCCTTGCCGGAACCGGTCTGAGTGCCGCCATATCTGGTAGTGCTGTCATAACCTGCATTTAGTACGGTTGCGTAGAAGCCACCTTCATGATAGGTGAAATCTGTCCGATCTGTAGTATAGACATTACCGTCAAATTCCTTACCTTCATCGAATCCGATGATAAAGGAAGTACATGCTGCGGTATCGATACCCTCCGGCCAACTGCCATCAAAATTGTGATCCGTATCTATGGGACTGATGATACGACGACTTCCATCCGTAAACTCGATGCTCAGATAAAGGTCATCACATCTTCCAACCTCATTATAGGTAGGATGATAATAGGTAGCATAGACGATTACCTGTTCTCCTCCGTCATAATCATAATTGAAGGTAGGTCCGACATCAGGTCCGCCCAGATAATCCTGACCCAGGGTTCCGTGATCCGGATAAGGATACACATTTGGAGCCATAAGGTAACCAAAGTTGATCACCAGACCAATGCGGTGGATGGTGATGTTCTTGACCGATCCGTCACTGAACGTAATCCGTACGGGAATGGTGTCGTAGAAATTGGAGTCAAAAACAAACTTCAACTTTCCGGTTTCCGTAATGGTGACATGAGCTCCGGCTGCCATGGTGGGATCGGTAACAACGGCTTCTGTAATGGTAATCTCTGTTGCGGAAGGATCCAGATTCAAAGGCTCAAGATACATGGTGCTTTCACCAATAAATACATAACCTTCGGCCTCTTCTCCGCTTTCGCCGGTCCGGTAAATATTGTCCATTTGCAATCCGCGAGGTCCCAGGCCACCGACAGTCTTGCTGTCACCTTCCGTTTCAATCACGACATAGGTTTCAGAACCCTCAAGGATACGACAGAAGGAGCCAAGATCATAACCATAATCATTGTAATTGTAACTGTATCCTTCTTCTCTATCGTCAGGGTGTGACCAATAATGGGATGTGTTGACCTGGATCGTATAGAGGCCATCACTGTTCAAAACCCACATTTCACATCCATTTCCACCGGCATTTAAACCGGTAACCTGATCGAGATCCGTGTAGATCACACAAGAGTATGCATGTTCACTATCTTCCTCTGAGAACTGTACTTCATCCCGATGAGCGACAAAGGAATAGAAAGTGGTTCCCCAACCGGTTGTTCCATCAAAATCTGTACAAACAAGATATTCTCTATGATTGATGGTCTGGATAACCGGAATGGTGCTGGTAACAGGGTTACCGGTATCCTGATCTACACCCCATGTAACTTTAAAATTCCGTACAACTCTGGTATCTCCATCTTCTTCAAGAGCGGGAATCACCTCGAGTTCATAAGGAGAGCCGACGGGCTCGATCCGATGATCCCTCAGTTCCCAGGGATCATAGATATCAAAGTTCTCATACATGGGTACTTCGATCAGACGATGATACAGATCAATGGAGAGAAGTTCCTTGATCAGATCTACGTCGTCTGTAGCATAACCATAAATGTAATCTTTCGCCGCATCCATGATTCCGGGTAATCCCTGATTTTCATATCCCAGGGCAACAAAGATACGGTGAGACTGACTTTCCGGATGCTCGTACTCAACGATGACAGTTTCGCCTACCGAAGTAAACCAGTCTACATCGCCGATGGAAAATGCACGAAGTACATGTCTCGGAGTGCCGGAATCTACATCACCGATCCGGAACCAGATGTGTTGATCAGGCTCCCAATTCGGATCCGTTATTTCGAATTCAAACTGATATGCATTCAGGTTATCATTCGGGTGAATCTCAAGGGGATAATAGTCCTCATCGTTCAAAGAATACTCGGCACTAAAGTTTGAAGTGCTTACCATACCATCTACATGGACAACAAATAACCTTTCCGAATCAGGTTCGGGATCTTCACCCCAAGGCTGATGAACCCACTTTGAACCATCATAGAAGAATTGTGCCCATCCTTCTTCGTCAAAAGGAGCCTCTCCGCTTGCATCATACAGAATGACGCCCGACGGAGCATGATCTGCCGACTGGAGTGTCATAGCGGCACCTTCTTCCGCATTCACCTGTCCGGCAAAGGATCCAACGGTAGATTCATCCTCCGCATCACAGATCACAACCAGGCCACCTGCTTTGATCGTCATCGAATCCTTGGTGATGGGTCCCTTGATCTCCAGGACATACCCTTCCTCCACCACGATCGTATTACCGCTTACATCTTCATTACCAATGATGGTTGCTACCATAGCACCCTCATCATCCTGTACATATTCGATTCCATAGCTGTTTTCAGCCTGGGCCGAAAAATGGTAATGATCGATGGCCGTCAACACGAGGATGACAGACAACAAAAAGGCCAAATTTCTTTTGAACGTTCCTTTCATAGTCTCCCTCCTACATAAAAAATGCAAGATCCGGGCAAATCGCTCAAATCTTGCACACATTTTAACAAATATTAGGGATATTTTATAGTATAGGTTACGGGTAGGGGTGTATATTTCTGACAATACCACCTCGGATTTGCAATTATTCTTGCAACGGTGCCCAGATTTTTTTCCGCGTCATCTCCATGATGCCCAAAGCCGTGATATCTATGACTTTTACGGGGCTTACATCCTCAGCGGTAAAGCTTCGCATGGTCTCCAAAAGGGCACCTTCCGCCTCTTCCGACTCCATATTCAGGAAGTCCACCAGGATCATACCACTGATATTACGCAACCGAAGTTGCAAAGCAACCTCTTTTGCAGCCTCGTCATTGACCGAAATGATAAATTCTTCCCGGCTCATGCCCTTGGAGGGTTCGAACTTTCCGGAATTCACATCCACCACCATCAGTGCTTCTGTCTTGTGAAAGACCAGATTGCCACCGGACTTGAGCCATACTTTCGGCTGCATTGCTTCCTGAACCCTGGTATCCAGTCCGTATAATTTTGCCAGGCTGAAAGTCGGATCCTCATAGAGCCGGATAGGCTTATGTACGGAATTTGAGTAGTCCTTCAAAGACTCAAAAATTTCCGGAATATCGGTTACGATCTCTTCGTACTCTTCCGGACGCATGATCTCCTTGATGGCTTTCCGCGCAGGATCCTGAAGGGGTCGTAATACAGTGAAAGCACTCTTGTGCAGGGCCTGTTCTTTCACTTCCGGACCACCCGGCACCTTTTTCCAGTTGACCTTAGCAGTCAACTTGGCTTTCTTTCCCTTTTGCTCATCAGCCATGACTTCCACAGGGATCAGATCTGTCTGATGCAGGGGTAGACGATCTGCCGGAACTGACGTAACAGGCAGGAACCCAACCTGTCCATCCAGGAACTGGACAAAATAGGCGCCGATATTCTCCCGCACATCCATGACCCGGCCAATGGTCACCAGACCGATCTGGCTGCCGGTCTCCAGGTATCGTATGGTGATCAGGCGGTTGTCCTTGACCAACAAGGCCGCATTTCCGCCGGAGACCTTTGTGATGATACACTTTCCGGTTGAGGACTGAACCTCTTTATGAAGTTGAAGATCTTCCTCCCGTCCGGGACTTACCTCAATTCGTCTGCTCATCCGCTTACCTGATCCATGGGAACCAATTTGACATCCTCTTCGGTACCTTCGTTGACGTAGATCTCCTCCCTTGTGATCCGCAGAGAGGTCCTGGTCACTTCATATCCCAGAGGTTTCAGCCAGCTCTCCATGATCTGGGAAGGTTTGATGTTGCCCGCACTGGAAGCATTCAACGTCATGGTAAAGGTCAGGGTTTCCGGATGGAAACTGCACTCAAAAATGCCCTCCTTCAGATTCATCTCCCGGATACCCTTCTTGGTTTCTTTCTCGTAAGGGATCACTTCCCGTGCCATCAGCTGATCAAAGGAAGCCTTCACCTTATCCGCATCCAACTTGCCATCCGTCAGGAAGAACTCCGGCTCCTTTCCGGGCCGAAAGTCCAGAACATAACTTGCCGCAAAGACACTGGCCATGGCGTTCCCTGCATTCTCCGGCAGTACCGTCACATTGATGATGCGGATCTCCGGAACGGAGGCCCGGTTCAGGGCGTCCATCACATCCTGGGTTGAAGTCATGGAATTCACCCGGATATCCATATATTCCGCATTGCTCTCAATGCCGACGCCCAGGGGCTGGGCGAAGGTCATGATCTGATGAGGGGAGAAACCTTCGGTGTAAGCCACGTCGATCTCCGCCCTGCGGATACACTTTTGAAAATATCGCATGACGTCCAGATGTCCGATGTAGACCAAAGCGCCATGCTTTGAAAATTTCACTCTAAGATTCATTGTTACCTCTATGGTTCCTGCAAAAGCTGTCAGTCCAACTCCATGCCTTTAACTTCTCGCCACAAAACAGATGCCGGCTCCGAAGGTTGCGGCTCCGCATCCACTGCACTTCTGTGCACAGTTCTCGGTGATCTCACCCTTTTGTGCTTTGTGCCATTCCTTCAGAAGGAAATCCTTGGACACGCCGCAGCTCAGGAAATCCCAGGGGAAAATCTCATCATCCGGACGAACTCTTGTGGTATAGAAGGACATATCAACACCGCACTCTTCGAAGGCCTCCAGCCAGCGGTCGTTGTGATAATACTCGGTCCAGGCATCGTAGAAGCATCCCTTCTCATATGCCTTCAGAATGACATCGTTCAGCTTCCGGTCGCCTCTTGCAAAGACACCCTCCAGCACGCTGACATCCGTCTCGTGCCAATTGTATTTGATGCTCTTCTGGTTCAGCTGTTCCGTAATGGACTTACGGCAGAAATAGGCCTTTTCGATAAATTCTTCCTGAGTGCACTGAGGTGCCCACTGGAATGCCGTAAAAGGCTTCGGCACAAAGAACGAGGTACTGACAACGATCTGCACACGGCCATTGACGCGCTTGTCCTTGGGAACCACTTCAAAGAATGTGGCTGCAATATTGTTTGCAAGTTCTGCGATACCGCGGATATCCTCCTCTGTCTCAAAGGGATGTCCCAGCATGAAGTAAAGCTTTACTCTGGTCCATCCTCCCAGGAAGGCTTCCGTTGCTCCCTGAAGGATCACTTCCTCCGTTAGGCCCTTGTTGATCACATCCCGCAATCTTTGGGATCCGGCCTCCGGTGCAAAGGTAAGGCTGGTCTTCTTCACATCCTGAACCTTGCTCATGACATCCAGGGAGAATGCATCGATGCGCAGGGAAGGCAGGGAAATATTGATGTGACGCTTGCCGCATTCTTCGATGAGATAATCCAGGAGCTCCGGCAATTTGGAATAGTCGCTGGAAGAAAGGGAGCTCAGGGAGATCTCCTCATGTCCCGTATTCTTCAGCATTTCCATGGCATACTTTTTCAGGACTTCCACATCCCGTTCCCGCACGGGCCGGTACAGTTCTCCGGCCTGACAGAACCGGCATCCGCGGATGCATCCCCGCATGATCTCCAGCACCACTCGGTCCTGGGTACATTTGATATAGGGCACCACAGGCTTCATGGGATAATAGGTATCCGAAAGATTCCTGACTGCTTCCTTGAGGATCTTCTTGGGCAGTCCCTCCACCGTAGGTTCAAAGGAGGCGATGGTGCCATCCTCGTGATAAGTCACTTCATAGAACTGAGGCACATACATACCGGGGATCTTAGCCGCCCGTTTGAGAAATTCGGTTCGTCCGATTCCCTGCTCCTTGCAGGACTCATACAGATCCAGCAGCTCCCGGTACCGGGTTTCACCTTCACCGATGTAGAACATGTCAAAGAAATCCGCGATAGGCTCGGGATTGTAGGTGCAGGGGCCACCGCCGATGACAATGGGATGCTCCTCGGTGCGGTCCTTTGCCTTCAGGGGGATCTGCGCAAGGTCCAACACCTGAAGAATATTGGTGTAGCACATCTCATACTGAATGGTGATGCCAAGGAAATCAAAATCCTTGATGGGCTCCTGGGATTCCAGACCGAAGAGAGGGATATTTTCCCGGCGCATGATGGCGTCCAGATCCGTCCAGGGAGAGTAGACTCTCTCACACCAGACGTCCTCAAAGGAATTGAACATATCATATAGGATCTGGATCCCCAGATGGCTCATACCGATCTCGTACACGTCGGGGAAACACATGGCGAAGCGGACTTTGATATCCTTCTTATCCTTCACCACGGCGTTCACCTCATGTCCGATGTAACGCTCGGGCTTATCAATACTCATTAAAATGTCGGGGCTTAATGCAAGATTATTTTCCATACTTCCTTCTGTCGTGCGCCGATCATGAATATCGACACATCTCAATCACTGTCTGTTACTGCCGGTTCGGAAGAGTTTACGGGACAGGTTCACATCCTGATCCGATACTTCTGATCCGGAATAGCGGGCTTTCTCATAGAGCCCGTAGCCCGTGTGTGTCAGAGTATCAGCATCGGTTTCCAGGGCCTTCTCCCAGTCTCTGGCGGTCATAACCGCCGCTTTCCGTAAAGGAAGCCGAAGACCGGACCGGTTCCTCTCCCTGACATATTTCCGAAAGGCACGCCTTACTTTATCATTATTCGACTCTTTTGAAAAGATTTTCCGGGAAAAGATGGTTCGCCGACCAGGAATGTCCAGGATCTCCCGGATGTCCTCCGTGGCTTCCTCGGTCTCCGGCAGCTTTGCGTACATGCGATTCCGCATGCTGTCCCGCAAAAAGAGGATGATCCGGATCAGGGCCCAGAAGACAAAGACCACCAGCAGGATCAAAACGGCCACCGTCATGATGTTCTGCAAGATCACCCAGATCATGGCAGGCTCCATATCCTCTGCCAGATAAGGCATCATGCCTTCTTCCATCTGTTCCGCAACCGGCTCTGTCAACAGTTCTTCCTCTACCGCTTCCACCGGTGCGAAGTGGCTGAAAAACCATCTGGTGAATCGCTTCAACAATGCCAGCAAACCGTCCCACATGGCGGTAAGCCATTCCAGATGGCAGACCAAAGCCATGAGAATGCCCAACAAGGCATCAAAGATCAAAACCGGTGTCAGCCCCCGCTTGAGGATGGCATCTGCGGGAATGTATCCGGTGCTGGACTCATTGACAAAGAGAAATCTGCAATATTCCTCCAGGAAATCGATGACCAGGGAGATCATAACGCAGTCAATGAGATTGACCAGCAACCATTCCAAATACAATTGCCCACCCTGGACTTTCAGGAGGAACAGGGCACCGAAAGTCAGTCCGAAGGCAACCGCTCTTGGCATGGCTTTGTCTTCCGCCCGGCCGGCACCCACCCGGATGTTCAGGGAATAGATCAGATAGATGATCAAAAAGACTCCCGTGATGATGCGCTCCGACAAATGAGGATAGACCGGAAGTCCAATACAGGCGACAAAGATGGCCAGATGTCCCAGAAAGAGCACCAGGAATTTCTCTGCCTTATCCCGCAGATGGAAAAACATCAGCAGCGCTAACCCCAAAGGAAGCCACCATAGGGGATGAGGGGCTGCCGTAGGGCTGATGGCATTCCCCAGCGATGCTATAAGTACAAAAAGGGGATAAAAGCTCAGGTGAAATGTGATGCATTTCAAATATTCTGTTAGGATCTGTACCGGTTTATTCTTCATGTATGTTTCCTAACCTGCTTCATTTCTAATTTCTCAGATCCAGCACCGGGATGTTGAAAAACCGCCCCCGTGCAAATGCCGGTACCTCCGGCTCCTTCCGACTTTCGTTTGCAAAAAAGAGGACGGAATCCTCCAGTTTCTTCATCTGTCCTTCCACATACTCCAACCATTCGGGATAGAGATTGACCGTGACAAAGCAGACCAGTTCGTCCGATGCTTCCATGTCCGGAAAACACTCTGCAAAGGGAACTACCTTCTTCAGGTCACACAGGGCCATAGCCTGCATGGCTGTCTCCAGATCCGTTTCGTTCCGGACCAGACTATGAAGAAGCGTTCCCCCTTCTCCCACACTCACATTTCCGTCCAGGGTCACCGGGACGCCCAATTTCAGGTACCGTTGCAGGATCCCGCTGGCAATGCGAAAACATCCTTCCTGCCCGTCCTCCCTCTTTAAGATACCGGTATCTTCCAGGTTCAGGTACAGATGCACCGGACGGCTGGTGGTATAATCCCGGAGATTGACCAGGAGGTCCTCTGTTCTGGCCGATGCCTTCCAGTTAATGTTCCGGACTTCATCAAAGGGTTGGTATTCCCGGATGCCCCGGAAGGAAAAAGGCTCCTCCATGGTCCGTCTGGTGGCGGTGCGGAGGAAGTCCATCTGTATGAATGCATTCTGAAATTCCGGAGTGTCGATGGCCGAAGGATACACGTAAAAATCCGCATAGACCTCCGTACTGCCGACGAACTGCACGGTGAGAAAGAGGTCGGAGCTCACCAGATCCATGTCCGTGATCTCCACATAGCCCCGCTTTAGAGCTGTGAACTTCAGTCGCCTGGTGACCCGCTCCCCGGAGCCGATCTGAAAGACATCATTGCGGTAGAACTTGTCCGTGGTTGCATTACCGCTCTCCCGTCCGAAAAACAGGATCCGGGCAGTCTGAAACTTACATTTGAGCATCGTAAGAGGCAGCCTTCCCCGGTTTTCCACCACTTCCGCAAGAACGCCACTCTCTCCTTCGTATATTCCCTTTTGTTCGAATTGCAATGATGCACTCAGGCCCTGCATCCACCGATCCCGATAGATCCGCCGTTCCAGAGCGAGGCCCAGCAGCAGCACTGCAACCACCGCCAGAATCTGAATCATTCCAAATCCTCGGTAGGTACTTTTACTTCCGAAAGGATGCTGCGGATGATCTGACCCGCATCCTTGTTCTTTCCATAACTTCCGGCCCGGACGATACGATGTGCCAGCACGGGCACGGCCAGGAATTTCACGTCATCCGGGATCACATAGTCCCTTCCCTGCAGATAGGCGTATGCCATGGAAGCGTTTTGCAATCCCAAAAGAGCTCTGGGGCTGGCTCCATATAGGATCTCGGAAGACTGCCTGGTGGCACGGACGATGTCCACCATATACTTCTGCACATCTTCGGAGACAGTTACCTTCCGCAGTTCCTGTTTCATGACAAGAATGTCGGAAAGTCCCACAACATTTCCCAGTTTTTCAAAGGGATCCGCTTCCTTGTACTCTTTCAGGATCTGAAGTTCCTGGTCCGCCGAGGGAAGGCCCACGGACAGTTTCATGAGGAAGCGATCCAGCTGGGCTTCCGGCAGAGGGAAAGTTCCCGCCTGCTCCACCGGATTCTGGGTGGCAACGACAAAGAACAGATCCGAAAAGCTGTAGTCTGTTCCGTCGATGGTCACCTGATGCTCTTCCATGGCTTCCAACAATCCCGCCTGGGTCCGGGGCGTAGCCCGGTTGATCTCATCCGCCAGCAGGATATTCGTGAACACAGGTCCCTTCTTCAACACAAAGGAAGAAGTGTTCCGATCAAAGATGTTCAGTCCCGTGAGATCCGAAGGAAGCAGATCCGGCGTAAACTGTATCCGGGAAAAATCCGCCTCCATGATCCGCGCCAGGCTCTTTGCCAGCTTTGTTTTACCGCTGCCCGGCACATCCTCCAACAAAACATGTCCATCCGCCAAAAGCGCAGTAAGGAGGAGCGTGATAGACTCCTCCTTGCCAATGATGACTGTACCGATTTCTTTTTGTGCTTTTACTAAAAACTCGTTTCCCCTCATCCCTGTTTCCCTTCTCAGCGATTTGCCAGTTCTTCCGTGATTTCTTCCCAGGTCAGGCCCTTCTCGGCCATCAGCACCATCATGTGATAGAGGAAATCGGAGATCTCGTACTTCACTTCATTGGGATTGGGATTCTTTGCTGCGATGACGATCTCGGTCGCTTCCTCTCCCACTTTTTTCAGAATCTTGTCCAGTCCCTTTTCAAACAGATAATTGGTGTAGGATCCCTCCTTGGGATGAACCTTGCGATCACAGATCACATCGTACACATCCTGGAAGACCTTCATGGGGTTCTCAGGCGCCGTCACTTCCTTCCTGGCGATCTCGTTGAAGAAGCAGCTCCGGTTGCCGGTATGGCATGCCGCACCGATCTGGGAAACCTTCGCAAGAATGGTATCCAGATCACAGTCTGCCGTCAGACTCTTCACATACTGATAATGACCGCTGGTATCCCCCTTCAGCCACTGTTCCTGCCGGCTCCGGCTGTAATAATTCATCATGCCGGAAAGCAGGGTATCCTCGTATGCCTTCTGGTTCATGTAAGCCAGCATCAGCACCTCGTCCGTGCGATAGTCCTGAACGATGACCGGAACCAGTCCCTGGTCGTTCTTCTTCAGCTCTTCCCAGGAAATGGCGGGACGCATGAAGGATACCGGGATCTGGTTGGACTGGCAGAGACTCTTCAGAGAAAGGATCTCCTTGCAGTTGTCACCGATGGCATTTCCCGTGACACCGCAAAGATTCTCATGGGCAAAGACTTCCAGCAGTTTATTCAGCGCAATGTTCTCGATGGATACGTAAAAAGGCATCTCCGTGATCAGCTCAGCATCCCGGATCACATGAGGGTTCATCAGCATCAGTGCACCGGCAAACTCTTCCGCCAGAGCCTTATTCTGCTGCAGCACATCCGTCTCGTTGCATCCGACGATCATTTTCTCTTTGCCGAACCGCTCGGAAGCTTCCCTGGTCAGCTCCAGATTCACGGGATCTTCCCAATCCAGAATGACCTTCCGGCATCCGGTGTAAAGAATCTTCTTCACATCCTCTAATCTCTTGATGTTTCCGGCACCGATGACATCCACTTCGCTGACCTTCACGATCTCACGGATGACGTCCAAAGCCTTGTCATGGGCCTCATCTCCCTGTCCGGCAGACAGATCAAAAACGATGATCTCATCCGCATGATTTTCGCAGAATGATTTTGCCAATCGGATCGGATCCGTCTCCACAACCGATAAATCCTTACTGTTTCTTACCGCATGCTCCCCATACAAATAAATGCAAGGCACAAATTTCTTAATCTGCATAAACGTAAACCTCTTAATGAGTAATCTTTACCTACTACCGATACACCAGACTCATTGTGGAGCCGGTATTATCCACGAGCAGAGCCCTGTTCGACGTCGGTACTTAGAACGCGTACTTTGCGTTCTTATGTACCGCTACGTTCGAACAAGGGAGTGCGAACGTCTCTGCGACGGATAAACCGGTGACACAAAGGATTATAGGGTACCCTTTGTGGAAAGCACCCCATTGATACGGGGTTCTTTGCTCACCGCTTCATCCAGCGCCTTGGCAAAGGCCTTGAACATGGCCTCGATCACGTGGTGCGCGTTGCCGCCGGAAAGCACCTTCAGGTGCAGGTTCATACCGGCGCTGTAGCTCACGGCGTAAAAGAATTCGTGTACCAACTCCGTATCAAAATCTCCCACCATGGGAGCCTTGAATTCATACTCAAATCCCAGGTAAGGTCTTCCACACAGATCCACGGCACACAGTACCAGCACCTCATCCATGGGGAGGATAAAGGATCCGTAGCGTTTGATACCGGCCTTGTCTCCAAGAGCCTCCTTGATGGCGGTTCCCAGGACGATGCCCGCATCCTCCACGGTGTGATGTCCGTCCACCTTCAGATCTCCTTTGATCTTTGCATCCAGATCAAAGAATCCATGCTTGGAAAAGCCCTCCAGCATGTGATCAAAGAATCCGATGCCGGTATCGATGGAGTTTTTCCCGGTTCCGTCCAAATTCAGCTCCATCCGGATGTCCGTCTCTTTTGTTTTCCGTTCAACCAATGCACTGCGTGCCATAGCTTCCTCCGTTTATTCGTTTTCAAACCGCACCGCGATACTGTTGGCGTGAGCGGTAAGTCCTTCTTCTTTTGCAAAGCGCTCGATCTGCTTGTGTACCTTCCGGAGTGCTTCCTCGGAATAGGAAATGATGCTTGTCTTTTTGATGAAATCGTCCACATTCACAGGGCTGAAGAACTTCGCCGTGCCGTTGGTGGGCAGAATGTGATTGGGGCCCGCAAAGTAATCTCCCAGAGGCTCGGAAGAATACTCTCCCAGGAAGATGGCTCCTGCATTCTTGATCCGGGTCATGGTGTCAAAGGGATTCTTCGTCAGGATCTCCAGGTGTTCCGAAGCGATCTCGTTGACGATGTCGATGGCTTCCGCCATATTCTTCGCCACCAGGATATAACCGTAATTGTCCAGGCTCTTCCGAATGATGTCAGCCCGGCTTAAGGTCTTCAGGTACTCATCGATCTCCGCGGAAACCTTCTCTGCCAGTTCCCGGGAGGTGGTGACCAAAATAGCGCTGGCCAGTTCATCGTGCTCTGCCTGGCTCAGAAGATCCGCTCCAACATAGTGAGGATTTGCAGTCTCATCTGCCAGCACCATGACCTCACTGGGTCCGGCCACGGAATCGATTCCCACGCTTCCATAAACCGCCTTTTTCGCCAGTGCCACAAAGATGTTTCCGGGGCCGGTGATCTTGTCTACTTTGGGAACGGATTCCGTTCCGTATGCCATGGCTGCGATAGCCTGCGCACCTCCCACTTTGTAGATCCGGTCCACACCTGCAATGTCGGCTGCGACCAACGTTCCCGCGTTGACCACTCCGGTCTTTCCGGGAGGGGTCGTCATGATGATCTCCGGAACTCCTGCAACCTTGGCGGGGATCACGTTCATCAAAACGCTGGACGGATATGCTGCCTTTCCGCCGGGTACATAAACGCCCACTCTTCCGATGGGAGTCAGCTTCATTCCGAGGATCGTTCCATCCTCTTTGGCATCAAACCAGGAATTTCGAAGCTGTTTGCTGTGGAATGCGCGGATGTTCTCCGCAGCTTCCTTCAGGACTTCCACATATTCGGGATCCAGTTCCCGATAAGCAGCCTCGATCTCTTCCCGGGTAACCACAATGTTTTCCGGGCTCAGTTCAAAGCCGTCAAACCGTCTGGTGTAGTCGAAGACAGCCTCATCTTTTTTCTCCCGGACATTTGCCAGAACTTCGCTTACCGTCTTCTCATATTCGGTGTACTGTCCGGTGCTTCTCTTTAACAGGTTCTCCTGAATCCGGTCTTTGTTCTCCGGATTTAACTCTACGATTCTCATATCGATTTTCCCATTCCTTATCCATCACTGCTCCGGGGATTTTGCGATCTCTTCCCGAAGCCGGTTTACCAGTTCCTTAATTCGTTTGTTCTCCATCTGCATGCTCACGGGATTCACGATCATCCGCGCAGACAGAGGGCAGATCTCCTCCAGCACTTCCAGTCCGTTTTCTTTCAGAGTCGAACCGGTCTCCACGATATCCACGATCACATCGGAAAGCTCCACAAGAGGTCCCAACTCTACCGATCCGTTCAGCTTGATGATATCCACGGTCTGATGCTTTTTGTTATGGAAATACTCTCTTGCGATTTCCGGGTACTTGCTTGCCACACGGATTCGCTCATGGTGCTGCAGCAGCTCTTTTGCAGAAGCCGGCCCACAGACACACATCCTGCATTTTCCGTATCCCAGATCCAGAACCTCATAGACATTGCGGTTCTCCTCCAGGATGGTATCACGTCCCACCACGCCGATATCCGCGGCTCCGTACTCCACATAGGTGGGAACATCAGGACCCTTCGCCAGGAAAAACCGCATCTTCAGCTCTTCATTAACGAAGATCAGTTTTCTGGAATCCTTATCCTTCATCTCCTCACAATGGATGCCAATGGCTTCAAACAGCTCCATGGTCTTCTTTGCAAGACGTCCCTTGCCCAGAGCGAAAGTAAGGTAATGTTCATCATTTCGATAGGTCATCATGCCATCTCCTTTCTTCCGGCGGGGATGGGTGTCAAAGTCACCATCTGTCCCTTTTTGCGAAGTGCTCTGGCATCCTGGAGTTTTGCCTCATAATCGCCGTTCTTTGCGGGGTCATAGAAGAAGGTATGATTGTCATCCGAGATATTCGGTGCAGCCTTTTGACGGGTCAGAGCCTCCAGTAGATCATCCACCAGAATGACAAAACCAATGGCAGGTGCATTCTTGCCGAAATGACTGAGCAGATTGTCATAGCGTCCGCCCTGTACCACCTGACGCCCCACACCATAGGTATATACCCGGAACAAAATGCCGGTGTAGTAATTGTATTTGCTGAGAAGTCCCAGATCGAAGGATACGTAATCTGCGATCTCATAAAGCCGAAGTACGGAGTACAGCTTTTCCAGCCGGTCGATGGCTTCCAGAGATCTTGCGTTTTTCACATTCTCCCGCAGGAGCTTCAGGTTGTCGTGATCCTCGAAGGAATCGCCGATCTTCAGGAGCTTCTCCCGATAGTCGGGAGCCACGTTCCGCTCCTCCAGAAGCTGCTGTGCTGCGAAGATGTTCTTGCCGGAAATAAACTCCCGAAGCTGGAATTCCGTTTCTCCATCCAGCCCGGCTTCCTCGCACAGGCCTTTGAAATAATCCACTTCTCCGATGGTGACCTGGAACTCAGACAGACCGGCTGCCTTCAGAGATTCCACCACCATGGCGATGATCTCCGCATCCGCTTCCACGGAATTATCACCGATGAGTTCCGCACCCATCTGGGTCTCCTCGCAGAGCTTACCCTGCAGGGAACCGGTGTTGGAATAAACATTTCCCAGATAACAGAACCGCAGCGGGGAATCATCCTCCAGGAAATACTTGGCGGAGCATCTGGCGATGGACGGAGTAAAGTCCGGTCTCAGCACCAGCGTATCGTTTTCCTTGTCAAAGAACTTGAAGAGTTCCTTACTGGCAGTGGTTCCAACCTCACTGGAAAACACATCAAAATATTCAAATGCCGGAGTCCGGATATCCCGATATCCAAAGGATGCGATGGCAGAATGGAGAAGGCTCTCCACCTTCTGCATCTTCGCATATTCGGTTCCGTATACATCTTTAACGCCTTCCGGGGTGTGTAATAAAGACTGTTTCATATTTCCCTCCACTACTGGCTTTCGCCGGTCAGTTTCTGTCAAATTGAAGGATCGATACTTTATTGTTGTAACGTGCTACCATGCTACCATGTTAGCAACATAAATTGTTAATATCTTACACAACCCATTTCCCCTTGTCAAGGAGAAATACGGCATCATTCCGGTCTTGTCTCAAGATCCTTCTGAAGCATATCCAGATAGGGAACCAGGATCCCCGGTTTGTTGGGCAGGATGTATTCCGGATTCAGTTCATCAAAGCGGAAGCTCTTGCGGCCCCCGTTCTGAGCTCTCTCCCAGAAAAACATCAGCATATCCAGGGGCAGATAGTAATACAGCTCCCGGGCAGTGAACCCGATGAGGAAGAAGGCGATACCTCCCTGCTTCTCATAGCCCTGCATGAACCGGATCTGATGCTCATGGATGTTCTGAAGGGCAAAGGTATCTCCGGCACACTCCTTGGCGTCGAAGCAGATGGGGATTCCCTGAACGGCTCCGATGTAGTCCACCGTACTTTTCTGATCAAAGTACGCCAGAGTGATATGTCTGGTCTCCTGATCGATGGTGATGGGAGTGATGGGAGTAGGGATCTTCTGAACCAGTGCCAGCCCGGCATCCGCGTATTTTTCGTTTGTTCGGTTGATCATTTCCTCCAGGGTGCTTCCCCGAAGGCCTCTGGATTTCCAGGCCATGTTTGCTCCTAAGAATGAAATTCTCTCTCGTAAATCTTCTGATACAGTGCCGGCAGAGGGCACCGGATCTCAAGCCCGTTAAGGGAAGGCACTTTCTCGCTGGCATCTGCCGGGAAGGCGATGCGATATGCATGAAGCAGCTGGTATTTCAGTCCCAGCTCTTTGTATTTCTGATTGGTACCGGGATCTCCGTACTTGCTGTCTCCCAGAAGGGGATGCCCGATGGAGGACAGATGCGCCCGGATCTGATGGGGCTTTCCGGTGTGAAGATCGATGGACAGGACCGTCACATGTCCGTTCTGCTCCAGGGGATGGACCGTGGTATGGACCGGATCGGCTCCCGGAACTTCTTTCCGGCTTAATGTGACCTTATTGCTCTTTTCATCTTTCAGAAGGTACCCGGTCAGGTCGATATCCGCCTTCAGAACCCCTTTACAGATGCTGCGGTATTCCTTGGTCAGGTTCCGTTCCTTTAAGAGCCTGCTGAGCTCCTGAGCGCCCTTCAGGGACTTCCCGCAGAGCAGTATGCCGCTGGTGTTGCGATCAAGACGGTTCTGCACGCCGGGGCGGAACAGATTCAGATCCTCTTCCGTAAGCTTTCCGCTCTTCAGAAGATACCCCACCATCCATTCGTTTGCGGACAGTTCCCCTTCGTCTGATTCCTGGGAAAAGACTCCCGCCGGTTTATCCAGGGCCAGAATATCCTCGTCTTCATAAAGTACTCTGATGCCCCGGATCCCTGCATAAGCCTCTTCGTATTTCTTTGTGAGGACTTTTCCCGCCCCTTCTACGTGACGCATCTTTTCATACGTCTCTGCAGAGAAAAAGCTTTCCACGGTATCTCCTGCCTTCAGGATCTCATTTCCCTCTGCTTTCTTTTTGTTCAGGGTGATGTTCTTTTTGCGAAGCATCTTATAAAGAAAGCTTTTGGTTGCTCCGGCAAAATACTTCTGCAGGAATTTATCAAACCGTTGACCGGATTCTTTGTCGGTAATGGTAATGCTTTGCATGCTTCTTCTTTCTTTTATAAGGAAATCTGCAGAATGGTCTGCATCATCCGTCTGCTCTTATCGTCGTCTTCCTGTTCTTTCATCTGCAGGAGTCTGGCTTCATATTTTCCGGGATCTGTAAAGATCTTCACTGTAAATCCCTGAAAACCTTCCGCCTTCAGCTGTCCTGTCAAATGCTCACGGAACTCATTTTCATCAAACTTCGGATCCTCGGAAATCCCGCAGACAGCTCCGCCCCGAATGGCCATGTGAGAGATGTTGTGATCCTTCTTGGATGACGTAAACACACGGTCATAGGCAGTACACAGATCCTCCGGCAATTCCAGTTTTTCGATACGTTCCGAAAGCTCCTCCGAGCAGCCCCGGAACCGGAAAAACATCACGGTCTCCACCAGGCTCTTGCTGGCGGGGAGCATACCGAGGACTGCCACGATGGTCAGCAGATTTTTATTGGATCCGGTTGTAAAGACACCGGATGCATACAGTGCCAGGGAAATCGCGAAATACAGGCAGGTCCGGATCAGTTCGTATACCCTCTGGTTCTTCAGATAATGGAGACTCCCTTTAAAACGACTTCCGGCAAACAAATGGGTCAATAAATTCTTCATAGCAGATCACTTTCCGTTACTTGCAGGTGCATTCCTTACAACACCCGCAGGCTTTTTTCTTTCCTCCGTACATCAGGACCATAGCCTTCAACAGCACGCTCTCCGGTACCACCTTTGTGATGATCCGGAATGCTTTCATGGGAAGGCTTGGAATGGAGATGGTCTTTCGGTGCAGACTGTCCTTCAATGCGGTACGTACCACCTTTTTCGGGGAGATCATAAAGAGCTTCTTGACCTTCATGGTAGATCCCTTGCTCTCCGCAATGTCAAAGAACTCCGTCTTAACCGGTCCCGGGCAGACGGCAGTTACATAGATCCCCCTTCCCCTCAGCTCTGCACCCAATGCATTGGAAAGGCTGAGTACATAGGCCTTACTTGCAGCATAGACAGAAAAACGAACCTGCGGCAAAAAAGCTGCGGAAGAAGCCATATTGATGATTCTTGCGCCTCGCTTCATAAAAGGAAGCACCCGGGATGTCAGTTCCGTCAGGGCTTCGCAGTTGAGACGCACCTGACCTGCGGTATCCTCCGGAGACAGTTCCTCAAACGGTCCCATCATTCCGTATCCGGCGGCGTTTACCAGCACTCTCACATTGGCATGATGCTCTTCCAGCATATCTTCCAGGCGTTCCGGTTGTCCCGCTTTCGTGATGTCCATGGTGATGATCCGGGTCTTGTGGCGGAATCCCTTTGCTGCTTCCTTCATCCGCTCTTTTCTTCTGGCCACCAGCCAGATCTCATCGATGCGATGCATGACCAGATCCAGTTCACTGGCAAATTCTCTTCCGATACCGGAAGAAGCTCCCGTGACAAGAATGATATTCATAACGCTCCTTTCCCTTCAGTCAATCCCAAAGGCCTGTAAAGTCGTGAATAAAATGATCGGATAATTCACGTTTTTCCGAATCGGTTTCTTTCGAGTGTTCGTCCCAGATAGCACATACGGTCATCCCGGCTGCTTTTCCGGCTTTGATCCCTGCAATGATATCTTCAAAGACCAGGCAATCTTCCGGAGCCACCCCCAGATGTTCCGCAGCCCCCAGATAGATGTCCGGAGCAGGTTTGGAATTATCATAATCTCCGCCGGTCTCAATGGTACCGAAATATCCGTGCATCCCCCGCTGATCCATCATGGCTTCGATCAATTCCCGTGAATTGCTACTGGCGATGCCCATGGGAATACCCCGGCGATGTGCCTCCCGGATAAAGCTTTCCGCCCCGGTCTTAAAGGGAATTTTATGGACATAGCGTTCAAAAGCCATATCCGCCCAGTCCTGTTGGATCTGCTCCAGGGTATCCGGGATATGAAAATATTCTTTGAAAAAGACTGCCGTCTCATAATAGCTGAGGCCCTCGATCAGTCTCTGCAGATCGTCCGGTCTTTCGATTTCGAATTTTCCGAGATATTCACGATCGATATCCGCCCACATCCCCATGGAGTCCAAAAGGGTTCCATCGATATCGAAGATGATGGCTTTTCTGTTTTCCAGCATTTCGTGCATGTTCTTATCCTTCCCGGGAACGCAGGGCGGCCAGCTCGCTTTCGGTCAATGGCCGGAACGTACCCGGTTCCATGGTTTCATCCAGTTTCAGGCTTCCAAAGCTAATCCGCCGGAGGGTGATCACTTCATTCTCCACCGCCTCCAGCATGCGGCGCACCTGATGATAACGGCCTTCCGTGACGGTCAGTTTGATCTCCTTAGGGCCCAGAATCTCACAGACTGCAGGCAGAGTCAGTTTATCGTCTCCGATGTCCACCCCTTCCTCAAGCCGCTTTCTGTCCTCTTCGCTTAAGGTCTCACGGAGGGTTGCGACATAGGATTTCGGCACATGCTTTCCCGGTGCCAGCAGGTCATGTCCCAGCTTTCCGTCATTGGTAATGAGAAGCAGCCCGTCCGTATTCTTATCCAGTCTGCCCACAGGAAACAGATCCTTGCCGGCAGCTCCCTGCATCAGATCCATGACAGTGGTCTGGTGCCGGTCTTCTGTGGCCGTCACCACTCCAAGAGGCTTATAAAGAAGGTAATATACAAACTTCCGGTATTCCAGTTTTTTCCCGTCCAGAAAGATCTCCGCTTCTTCTTCCTTTACGTGAAGTGATCCGTCCTTCAAAGGCTTTCCTTCAAAGGTCACCCGTCCGCTTTTTAAGGCATCTTTCGCTTCTTTCCGGGTCAGGGGAAGGCATTCTGTGATAAATCGATCCAGTCGCATTATTTCCTCTTTCGCTTCGCTTTCTTGGATTTCCGGTATTTCGAAGGTCTTGCCGCCATTAGCACCAGATGGACGCTGAGAAGGATCAGGAACAGGATCCCCACCACCAGCAGCGCCAAAATCAGAAAGGACCGGATGGAGACCACCGCATCACCCGACTTGGCATCCTGCATCCTTGCTTCAAAGAAAGCCGCCAGTCCGGAGGGTTCCGAAGACTCTTCAATTCCCGGTGTTTCCACGGTCTCAAATTCGGCTTCTTCCGGTTCCGGCTCCTCTTCCGGCACTTCCGGATAAGGGAAGGACCGGGTGAATTGATAATCATTGCTTACCGTAAACAGGTCATATTGATTGTAAGCCCGAACCAGCACATAGGGCCGGTCTCCGGGTTCGAAGCAAAGATCCAACCGAAACGTATCATCATAAACGCCCCGAAAAATATCCAGACCGGGCCAGGGATATCGTTCCGACCAGGTATATCCCCCATCGGTACTGTAATCATAGTACAGAAGCAGTCCGTCATAATCCGCAGCGCTCACGGAAAACGAAGCTGTTGCGGCTTCTTCATCGGACTCCAGGAATTCCAGGGTGCACACTTCCGGCTCCGTGGTATCCTGCAATGCCAGTTTCTGACGCTGATCCTCATTTGCCATGGGAAGATCATCCGTCACAGACCGGGAATAATCCACCCCAAGCTCCGCGCTCTTCAAGCCGAAATACCGGGCGATGGCAGTGGCGTCCGCTCTGCCGAAATTCTCCAGCTGCTCGTCGGTTCCGAGATAGATCTGATCCCGGTATTGATCCACATGACAATGCTCGATGATCACTGCAGGAATCTGTAGTTCTCTGGATTCCCGGATGATGCCGTAATAATCCAGATCGTCCTTCCCGGCCTTGGTCTTGACGCCCCGAAGAAACAATCCCATATCCTGAAACTCCTGCATCATCACCATGCCGAACTGATAGCCGTAGGCATTATAGGGAGGGAACTGGGAAATCCAGACTTCCGAACCGTAAAGATCGTGATTTACAGAGGCATTGTAATGGATGCTGAACAGAAAATCCGCTCCCACGGATGCACTATACTCCGCCCGCTCCTTCAGGGACATATCTGTATCTTCCGTATGGGTCAACAGCACCACCACATTTTCGTACTTGCTCAGCTCTTCTGCCAGAGCCCGGGCAGTCACCATGGTGATCTCTTTTTCCACCCGGTAGCCTTCTTCGGTACCAAGATTGTCCCCACCATGTCCGGGATCGATGACAATGACAAGATCCTCTCCTGTGTTCTGCAGCCGGTCTGCAGCAATGCTTTCCACCGGCCGCATCGAAAGAACGGAAAACAGAGCGACGCAAAGAACCGTCCGCAGGAAATGCAGGACAGTTGTCTTATGTTGAAATGCTTTCCGATTCATGGGTCTGATGTTTGACATAAAAACCTCTGATAAAGGGTTTTGGTAAAAGAGAAGCCGGTTTTCAATGACAGAAAACCGGCTGTTCGGATCTAAAAAAACTATGATTCCTGCGGCTCTTCGGGAGCCTCTGCAGGTGCCTCTTCCGGCTGATCATCCTCCAAGTACTGGTCGGGATGAAGCTGCTTATGGTCGGAACGGATCTTATCACCATACTGATTCAGGGTAGAGATCAGGTTGTTGTACTGGATGGATGCGGAGGAAGAAGATGCGGTGATGATGTTTTCCAGATAATTCATCACGTCTTCCATGTACTCCGTTGCAGCGTTCCGAAGCATATTCGCCTCGCCTGCAGCACTGTCTACAATGGACTGTGCCTGATCGTTTGCCATCCGGATCACTTCGTCTGCCTGCTCGTATGCACGGCGCATGATCTCGTGCTGGCTGAGGAGTTCATCGGTCTGAGCCATAGCATTGTCGATAAGGCCCTGTGCTTTGACCCGGGCATCCTCCAGGATCTCTTCCTGGTTCTTGATGATCTTGCGATAACGCTGGATCTCATCCGGAGCCTTGCGGCGGAGATCACGGATGAACTCTTCCATGGCCTCGCGATCCACAATGATATCATTCTGGGACATAAATCTGCTCTTGCAGCCTGCCAGATAGTCCTCCATTTCATCAATGACCTGGAAGATCTGGCTATCAATCTTTCGATCCATATCAACCCTCGTGAGAATTGTTAATTAAATTTGTGACGAAGCATTTCCGCTACCCGATCCGGAACCATCCTGCTCAGATCTCCGCCGAAGGAAGCGATCTCCTTCACGGTGGAAGAACTCAGGTAAGAGTATTGCAGGGATGTGTTCAGGTAGATGGTATCCAGCTTCCCGTCGGAAAGCATTCGATTGGTCTGAGATAACTGCAACTCATATTCAAAATCCGTGATTGCGCGAAGTCCGCGGACACAGACATGAATCTCATTCTGCAGGCAATAATCACAGAGCAGACCACTGAAGGAAACCACCTTCACATTGGGTAGTTCTGCCGTCGCTTCCTGCAATATTTTAACACGTTCATCTGTAGAAAACAACGGAGTTTTTTGATTGTTGACCAGTACTCCGACCACCAGTTCATCGAACATTTCCGATGCTCTCCGGATGATATCCAGGTGTCCGTAAGTCATGGGGTCAAAGCTTCCGGGATAGATTGCTTTTTTCATATAGGGTCCTTTCAGATGCTACTGTGCAGCGGTCTTACGCAGGAACACATGCTTGTTGGTCTTGTAGCACTTTTCCCTTGTGATCTCGTAACCCAGCTCGGATACCCAGGAGAAGTCATCGTTCAGATCACTCTCGATGATGATGATGGTTTCCTCATCACAGAAATGAGAAGTCCGGAGCTGAGTCAGCACACCACGCTCCAGGCCCATCCGATAGGGAGGATCCATGAAGATGATGTCGGCGTGCTTTTCGAAGATGCTGAGGAGTCCTCCTGCCGCATCCTGCTTAATAACAATAGCACGGTCACCCAACTTGGTAAACTCAAGATTTGCTTTTATGCACTCCACAGGGGTGTTGGCATTATCGATGAAATAAGCCTTGGATGCTCCCCTGCTGAGAGCCTCAATGCCAATGGCACCGCTTCCTGCAAACAGATCCACAAAGACGCAATACGGAATGTCTGCCTGGAGAATATTGAACAATGTTTCCTTGATCCGATCCTGGGTGGGTCTGGTATCCATTCCCTCCGGGGTTTTCAGCGGCATGCTCCGTGCCGTTCCTGCAATCACACGCATAACTTAACCTCTGATTTTAGTGCCTTTGTTGTCACGTTTCTGCAGCTTGATGGTATTGAGTCCGATGGTGCGGGAACCCACTTCCACGGTGCCGTCGTCCATTGCACCGGTAAGGAACACTCTGTCCACAACATCCTTCTTCTCCAGCTTCATGCCGCGGACACCCTGTGCCACTTTCTTCTGCACTGGGATCTCCTCCAGCAGGAACCGGAGATAATATCCGTCTTTGGAAGCCAGCACGATATTCTTCTCGTGCTCGGTGAGCTTGCATACCATGACCACATGGTCTCCGTCTGCCAGCTTTGTTGCGGCGATGGTCTTACGGGTGACATCGAATTCATCACCGAATACCACCTTACAATAGGACTTGGCGGTAACAAACAGGAAACGATCCGTCTGTGCCGTGCCGATGTCGCAGGCAAAGATGAACTGATCCTTGGAATTATCGAAATTGGACACATTATCGATGGGCACGCCCTTGTCACGGAACTTGCTCAGGGGCAGATCCAGTGCTTTGATGGAGTGCATCTCACCGTTCTCCGTAAAGAGTCCGATCTTGCCGGTATTCTTCATGCGGAAGACGAAACGGTTCTCTGCGTCGGCAGCTTCCTTGTTCCGCTCGTAGGTGTTGACATCGATGGTCTTGGCATATCCGAAGCGATCCATGAGGAAGTAAATGTCTGCCTCCTCCAGCTCCTTCTCCTTGTACACAGCCTCCTCGCCATTCTCAATGACAGTACGGCGGGGATGGGAATACTCTTTCTTCAGTTGCTCCAGTTCGCTGATGATGACCTGTGCCATGGAATCCTTCCGGTCCAGGATATCCTCATAGCGATAGATATTTGCCAGAGTCTCATCGTGCTCCTTGATGAGTGCTTCCAGCTCCAGGCCGATCAATTTGTACAGACGCATCTCCAGGATGGCATTTGCCTGGCGCTCCGTGAACATCAGTTGGGAAGCCATGATGGCAGATTCCTTGGACTTGAACTTGATGCCGTCGGTCTTTCCGAAGATCAGACAGTCCTTTGCCATCTGACGATCCTTGGATCCCCGGAGGATCTCAATGATGAGGTCGATGACATTGCATGCCTTGATGAGGCCTTCCTGTACTTCCTTCCGCTCCTGCTCTTTTGCCAGCAGGTTCGTATATTTCCGGGTGTTGATCTCGTACTGGAAGTCCACACACTCCTTCAGAATGCGCTTCAGACCCATGGTCTCCGGTCTGCCGTCACAGATGGCAAGCATGTTGACTCCGAAGGTATCTTCCAGCTTGGTCTTCTTATACAGCAGGTTGATGAAGTTCTCTGCGTCCGCATCCTTCCGAAGCTCAATGCAGATCCGGATGCCCTCCTTGGAGGACTGGTTGGAGATGTCGATGACGTCCTGGGTCTTCTTGGATTCTGCCAGTGCCGCCACATCCTGCAGGAATTTACCGATGCCCATACCGATCATGGTATAGGGGATCTCGGTGATGACCACATTCTGGTGGCCGCCCTTCAGTTTTTCCACCTGGACCTTACCGCGGATACGGACCTTTCCGGAACCGGTCTCATAGATCTCTTCCAGTTCGTCCTTGTTGATAACGATTCCGCCGGTGGGAAAATCGGGGCCCTTCACATGCTTCATGAGTTCCCGGGTGGAAATGTTTTCGTTCAGCATATATGCCTTCATGGCATCGATCACTTCCCCAAGGTTGTGAGGAGGTGTATTGGTGGCCATACCGACGGCGATACCTTCCGATCCGTTCACCAGGAAATTGGGGATACGAACCGGCAGAACCAGAGGTTCTTTCTCTGTTTCATCGAAGTTCGGACCGAAGTCGATGACATCCTTGTCAAGATCGCCCAAAAAGGCCTCCTGAGTCACCTTTTGAAGCCTTGCCTCGGTATAACGCATTGCAGCGGCTCCATCGCCCTCAATGGTGCCAAAATTGCCGTGTCCATCCACCAGGGGAAGTCCCTTTTTGAACTCCTGAGCCATGACGACAAGCGCGTCATAAATGGAACTGTCTCCGTGGGGGTGATATTTACCCATGGTATCACCCACGATACGGGCGGATTTACGATAGGGTCTGTCATAACGGATACCCAGCTCGTACATGTCATACAGGGTACGACGCTGTACGGGTTTGAGTCCATCTCTTACATCGGGGAGCGCTCTGGCGATGATAACGCTCATGGCATAGTCGATATACGAGCGCTGCATCTCCTCCGAATATTCTGTTTTGATGATCTTCTCTTCCATTGGTTCTACTTCCTGTTATACATCCAGAGCTGCGTCCCGGGCATGCTCATAAATAAAGGTCTTGCGGGGAGGTACATCCGTACCCATCAAAAGCTCCGTCATCTCGGAAGCCATGCGGGCATCCTCGATCTCCACCAGCTTCATGCGGCGTCTCTCGGGATCCAGAGTGGTCTCCCAAAGCTGCTCGGGATCCATCTCACCGAGACCCTTATAACGCTGCAGGGTGAAGTTCCCCTTGTGGCTCTGGCGGTATTTCTCCAATGCCGTGTCATCATACAGGTACTCTTCCTGACCCTTTGCCGGGATCGCCTTGTAAAGAGGCGGCATGGCAATATAGACATGCCCCTCAAAGATCAGATCCGGCATGAATCGATAGAATAACGTCAGGAGCAGGGTGGAGATATGAGCTCCGTCCACGTCCGCATCGGCCATGATGATGATCTTGTTGTAACGCAGCTTGGAGATATCGAAGTCCTGACCGTAGCCCTCGGAAAAACCGCATCCGAAGGTGTTGATCATCGTCTTGATCTCAGCATTTGCAAGGATCTTGTCGATGGAAGCCTTCTCCACGTTCAGGATCTTACCGCGGATGGGCAGGATTGCCTGGAACATCCGGTTTCTTGCCATCTTGGCACTGCCGCCTGCGGAATCTCCCTCGACGATGAAAATCTCGCACTCGGACGCATCTCTGGAAACACAGTTTGCCAGCTTGCCGTTGGAGTCGAAGGAATACTTCTGTTTGGTCAGCAGATTGGTCTTTGCCTTCTCCTCGGTCTTACGGATCTTTGCTGCCTTCTCGGCACATCCGATGATGCTCTTCAGAGTCTCCAGATTGCGGTCAAAGAAACGTACCACTTCATCACCGGTGACCTTTGCCACAGCCTTGGCGGCATCCTGGTTGTCCAGCTTTGTCTTGGTCTGTCCTTCGAACCGGGGATCCGGATGCTTGATGCTGACGACAGCCGTCATACCGTTACGAACATCCGCACCGGTAAAGTTCTGGTCCTTATCCTTCAGGATGTTCAGCTCCCGGGCATAGGTGTTGATCACATTGGTGAACTGGGTCTTAAAGCCCGTCAGGTGCGTACCGCCCTCGGAGTTGTAAATGTTGTTGCAGAAGCCCAGCACGTTCTCATGGAATTCATTTACATACTGGAATGCCACCTCGATCTCGATGCCATCTGCTTCTCCGGAGAAAGAGATCACATCACAGACTGCCTCTTTCATGTTGTTCATATCCCGAATGAAGCCCACAATTCCATCGGGCTCATGGAAGATTTCCTCTTCCGGCTCTTCCTTCCGGTTGTCCCGGAACACGATGGTCAGCTTGGGGTTCAGATATGCGGTCTCGTGAAGTCTTGACTTCACATCATCTTCCTTGAACCAGGTACGGTCAAAGATGGTGTCGTCCGGCAGGAAGTTCACGCTGGTACCGGTCTCTCTTGTCTTACCGATGACGGGAAGAAGTCCTCCGATCAGTTCTGTGGTGGGGACTCCGCGTTCATAGGAATCCTGATAAATACTGCCTCCACTCTTGACCGTAACAGTCAGTCTGGAAGAAAGCGCATTTACAACGGAAGAACCTACACCGTGGAGACCACCGCTGGTCTTGTAAGCCGTGTTGTCAAATTTACCGCCGGCATGAAGGGTGGTGAACACGACACGCTCTGCGCTGACACCCTTGGCATGCATTCCAACCGGGATACCACGTCCGTTATCGGAAACCGTGCAGGAGCCATCCTTCTCCAGGGTCACATTGATGCGGTCACAGTGACCTGCCAGATGCTCATCCACGGAATTGTCCACGATCTCATAGATCAGATGATTCAGTCCCTTGGTCGTCACGGAGCCGATGTACATTCCCGGACGGACGCGGACCGCTTCAAGGCCTTCCAGCACTGTGATGCTGGAGGCGTCATATTTCGTCGTACTAGCCATTTTACACCTCAGAAAATATTAGAACATTGGTTCGGGCTTTGATAGTATACCATATATCTAGTGGTTTAATCAAACAAAATTACCCAACATTTAGTATAACCGCAAGGATTTTGTTTTTGCAAGAAAAATGGCAGATTTCAGCAAAAAGAATTTTCTGCGTTAATCTGCCATAGAGAAATCTTATGTAAACTTTGACCAAATCGCCCTACCGTAGTTCGGGGATTTTTTGGCTGATGGCTACTGCCAGGGCGCCGGGACCGATGTGACAGGATACGGACAAAGACAAGGGATCCATATGAATCTCATATCCCGGGAATACCTCCTGTACTTCCCTGCAGAAGGCTTCCGCCCTCTCCTTATCATGGGTATACGCTACGGCCAGATGGAACTCCTGCTCCTCCGTAAATCCACCAAGGCGTGTCTCCACATCCTTCTTTGCGGCATTCAGCATCTGTGTGTGTCCCTGATTCTCAGTACGGACCTTTGCAAAGGCATCCAGCTTCTCGCCCTGGATCTGTAACACAGGCTTAATGTGAAGCAGTGTTCCGATGGCAGCTGCCGCCGGAGTGATGCGTCCGCCCTTCTTCAGATAGGTCAGGGTATCCAGCATGATATAGATGGTGGAATTGAATTTCTCCCGCTCCAGGATTTCCTTGATGGCTGCTCCGGAATAGCCTTTCTGTGCCAATGCAAGGGCATCCAATGCGTGCTGACGCTGGGTTACGGAAATACGCTGGTCGTTCACCACATGTACCTTTCCGTCGTAATCCTCCGCCAGCATCATTGCGCTCTGGCAGGATCCGGAAAGTCCGCTGCTCATGGGGATATACACGATCTCATCGTAAGATTCCAGCACCTCGTCCCACATGTTCATGACCTGTCCGGGAGTGGGCTGGGATGTCTTGATATCTGCGCCTCCCTGAAGCTTTTCATAAAACTGCTCCTGGGTCAGATTGATATCCTCGAAGTATTCCACCTCGTTGATATAGAAGGGCATGGGTAGGACGAAGATGCCAAGTTCCTTACCCTGGGCCTGAGTGATACCACTGTTGCTGTCTGTTATGATAGCTGTTTTAGCCATAATATTCCCTCGATTACTATGTTAGTCCCTTTCGGGTCAAAGATTCCTTAGATCGTTGTAAAATCAACGGAATGCGTCTGATATTCCATAGCCGCTTTCCGGATATAGAAATGTCCGGGATCCTGTAGGTGCTTATCCGCCTTCAGCAGGTCTTCCACCGCTTCGCTGGCCATGGTCAGCACATCTGCATCCGAATACAGATCCGCCACCTGGAATGCGAATTCTCCGCTCTGCCGGACTCCGAAGAATTCTCCGGGGCCTCGTAACCGCAGGTCCTCGTTGGCAATATCAAATCCGTTGTTGGACTCGTTCAGGATCTTCAAGCGTTCCATGGTCTTCTCATCTTCTTTGGCAGATAAGAAAATGCAATAACTTTGATGAGAACCTCTTCCCACACGCCCTCTCAGCTGATGAAGCTGTGACAGGCCAAAACGCTCCGCGTTCTCCACCATCATCACCGTGGCGTTCGGAACGTTGATCCCGACTTCGATGACGGTGGTAGAAACCAGCACATGAATGTCATTTGCAGCAAAGGCGTTCATGATCCGGGTCTTGTCTGCCGCATTCATGCGGCCGTGAAGGTAATCCACCCGGACGGATGCGGGCAGGCTGCTGCGAAGCCGTTCACAGTAATCCTGTACGTTTTCCAGTTCATCATTATCGCCCGCCTCTACCATGGGGCAGATAACATAGGCCTGACGGCCTGCCTGTACCTGATCGGCGATAAATTTATAGGCCGTGGGACGATACTCGTTCCCCACCACGCAGTTCTTGATGGGCAGTCTCGTGGAGGGCAGTTCCCGAATGGCGGAAACCTGCAGATCTCCGTAAAGAACGATTGCCAGAGTTCGGGGAATGGGTGTGGCACTCATGACCAGAATATGGGGTTGTTTCCCTTTCTCTGCAAGTGCTTCCCTTTGCCGGACACCGAACCGGTGCTGCTCATCCGTCACCACAAGAGCCAACTTCTGATATTCCACTTTATCCTGGATCAGAGCATGGGTGCCGATGACCAGATTGGCATCCCCGCTTGCGATACGTTCCCTTGCCTCCCGCTTCGCGGCGGCAGTCATGGAACCCACCAATAGCTGAGGACGAAAAGGAACGCCGTATTTTGCCGCAAGTTCTTTGACCGTCTCCAGATGTTGAACGGCCAATACTTCCGTGGGGGCCATCAATGCTCCCTGATATCCATTGCAGGCCGTCATCAAAAGTGCCAAAAGCGCTACGATGGTCTTACCGCTTCCTACATCACCCTGTACCAGCCGGTTCATACAGATGTCAGAGGAAAGATCCCCCTTGATCTGATTCCAGGTCTTCTTCTGACCGGCAGTCAGCCGATAAGGCAAAGCGTCAATGAGACGTTCTGTCTCCGCCACCTCCAGCATGGGATATTGATTGGGCAGTTCTGTTACCAGATCCTTATTCTTTCTCATGAGGAGCAGGAAGAAAAAGAAATCTTCAAAAGCAAGCCGTTTTCTCGCTTTGGAAAGTGTCTCATCATTCAGGGGATCATGGATTCCCCGGACCGCCTCCTTGTGAGAGATCAGGTCATATTGTTCCAGAAAGGAACCATCGAACATTTCCGGATCCCATTCCATCAGATCCAGCGCACCATGAACGGATTTGGTCACAGTGCTGCTCTTCAACCCCTTGGTCAGGCTGTAGACCGGCTGTAGAGACCTTGTCATGGCGAGATAATCTTCATAGGAATAGACCTTCGCCTGTTCCATCTTTACCGTCGTTCCCTTACGCTCAATGCGACCGTAGAACACATAAAAGCCGCCGGCTTTCAAAGTACTTCTTAAATAAGGCTGATTGAAAAAAGTCAGAGTCATCTCTCCGGAAGAATCCCGGACAGTAATGGTCAGGATCGTCAGATTCCGTACTTTCCGAAGTCCCGATACATTGGCAACTGCAGCCCGAACAGCCTGCATTCTGCCATGTTCCGTTTCCCGGATGGTCACAGGCATCTCGTACCTGCGATAATCCCGGGGATAATGCAGGACCAGATCCCCGATGGAACGGATATCCATTTTCTCAAATAATTTTCGAGTCTTCTCTCCGACTCCTTTGATCTCCGAAATGGGAGTGTTGGAATTCATGAAAGCTCCGCCCTGCAAAATTACACAAAAATTAGGAGATCGAAACAATCTCCTAACAAGTATATCGGCTCGCATGTGGTTAAGCAAACTACATGCGAGCCGATGTATTTTTTGTATGAAAGATCCAAAATCCTTCGGAAACTTACTCGACAGAAACGATGAAGTAATAGATGGGCTGTCCGCCATCCTGAAGCTCTACATCACAATTGGAGAACTTCTCGGAGATAGCTGCGGTAACTTCCTCCGCGTCTTCCTTGGTCACATCAGAACCATAGTATACACTGATGAGTTCGGAAGCATCATCCACCATTGCCTCGATCATCTCAAGGATTACGGTCAGGCGATCCTTGCCGACTGCCAGGATGCCCTTGTCACCGATTCCCATGTAATCGTCCTTGGAGATCTTCTTGTCATCGATCTCGGTGTCACGGACTGCATAGGTGATCTCGCCGCTCTTGATCTTGCGGATCTCCTCCAGCATGGTTTGCTCATTCTCCTCCACGGAAAGATCCGGGATGAAGTTGATGATGGCATTGATTCCCTGAGGAATGGTCTTGGTGGGGATCACCAGTACCTGCTTGTCGGTGGACAGCTCGGATGCCTGGTTTGCAGCCATGATGATATTCTTATTATTGGGAAGGACAAATACGGTCTCCGCATTCACCTGCTCTACCGCATTCAGGATATCTGCAGTGGAGGGGTTCATGGTCTGGCCGCCCTCGATGACGTAGTCAACTCCAAGAGAACGGAAGATCTCGCTCAGGCCCTTACCTGCGCTGACAGCAATGAATCCAACCGGCTTTGCAGGTCCCTTGGGAGCTGCTTCCTTCTCTTCCTTCGCAGAGCTCTTGCTCTCTGCCTTTCCGAGATACTCAATGGAGATATTCTTCAGGATGCCGTACTTCACGCCTCTCTGAAGCGCAAGGCCGGGATCCTCGGTGCGTACATGAATGTGAACAGTCTCGCCCTCGGTGAGTACTTCTACCGCATCACCCACAGACTCCAGATAAGAACGGACATCCATCTCGTTCTTGGTATGGAAAGGAGCCTTCAGTGCGATCTCATACTTCACGCGATAGCCGCTCTTCTTCTGAGCTTCCTTGCGTGCTTCTCTCTCCTCATCGGCGGTAGCGATAGGCTCGTCGGAAATGGTAAGGTCCATCTCCTTGCCCTGATAATATGCCAGTGCGCCGTTCAGGATCTCAAGAAGTCCTGCTCCGCCGGAGTCCACAACGCCTGCCTGCTTCAGAACCGGAAGCATCTCCGGGGTCTGATCCAGCACATGCTTACCATGCTCCACAACCGCAACGAGGAACTGCTCCAGATCGGTCACACCGCTCTCATGAAGCTCGGTAGCCTTCTCGGACACGCCTCTTGCAACGGTCAGAATGGTGCCCTCGGTGGGCTTCATAACAGCCTTATAAGCGGTCTCAACAGCCTTCTGGAAAGAAGTCACAAGGACATCCAGGGTGATCTCCTGCTCGGTCTTTACGATCTTGGTAAATCCGCGAAGAAGCTGGGAAAGGATAACGCCGGAATTTCCGCGGGCACCCCGAAGGGATCCGCTGGAAATCGCTTTGCAAAGAACGGTCATGTCCGGGGTATCTCCCAATGCGGCAACTTCCTTCGCAGCGGACATGACAGTCATGGTCATATTGGTACCGGTATCACCATCGGGAACCGGGAATACGTTCAGTTCATTGATCTTTTCCTTATTGTTCTCCAGCGTCAAAGCTCCGGCAAGAAACATCTTCGCCAGAAGCGCGGAATCAATAGTCTGTACAGCCACGTCAAAAATCCTCCTTAGTCAATCACACGGACCCCGTCCACATAGACATTGATCTTCTCAATCTCCAGGCCGGTGAACTCTTCTACTTTATATTTCACACTGTCGATCAGATTATTCGCAACAGTCATGATGCTGACACCGTATGCTACGATGACATGAAAATCCAGCACAAGTTTGTGATTTACCAGAGATACGTTGATTCCTCTGGTGAGGCTGTCCATCTTGAGCAGCTTGACCAGGCCGTCCTTCATGCTGACGCCTGCCATACCCACGATTCCAAAGCACTCAACCGCTACGGTTCCTGCATATTGAGTGATGACTTCGTTATCTACCACGATGTTCCCCATATGGGTGTTCATAGAAGATTTCTTCATAGGTTCCTCCTGTTATTTGATAACTTAATCGCAAAACTACTATATCAGTTTTCGCCCAAAATGGAAACAAAATTTTTTCACTTCCATATTTTTGCTTGCATTCCTCTTTCCTTTTTGCTAATATATCAATGTTGCGAAAAAATCGCATTGATTTTGTATGTTAAGGAGGTGTTAAGATGGCTAAGTGTGATATTTGCGGCAAGGGCGTACATTTCGGTAATAATGTCAGCCATTCTCATAGAAGAAGCAATGCAATCTGGAACTCCAATGTTCAGAGCGTAAAGTGCAAGGTGAATGGCGGAACCAAGAGAATGCATGTTTGCTCCAGATGCCTCAGAAGCGGCGCTGTAGAGCGTGCATAAATCGTCCTACAATTTTTCATATGCATATGAAAATACCTCATGGTCATCCATGAGGTATTTTTGTGTCTTTTTATCTTTTCCCGATCAACTGTCTCTTCTCTTCTGAAACTCCCGGTTGATGGCCTGGGATAACTGCTCATCTCCGAAGAGATTGTCCGGATGAAAGATCTTCACAAGATCACGATACCGCTTCCGGAGTCCGATGGGGTTGGTCACGCTGGCAAACAGGAGCCTTGCGATCTCATCGTAATCATCTTCGTTGAAATACTCGGGGCTGTTGCCCAGAAGCCTGCTGTTCTCCAGCTCTCTCCGCTCCTGCTCCAGCTTCTTGCGATCCGCTTCCAGGGAACGGAATCCATCCTGAAGGATGGCCATCTTCTTATCGAAAAAGAGGTTGTCCTGTTTCAGCCGCTGGCGCTCCAGCAAGGTCTTACGGTTCAGCTCGTTCAGTTCATCCCGGAGCTTGACTCGATCCCGCATGAAATCATCCTGAAGTTTGACCAGCCGCTCCCGGTCTTCCTTCAGAGTCTTCTTCTCATTCTCGAGACGCATATTTTCCTGAAACAGGAAGAGCTTAATTTTCTTGAGCTCGGATTCTTCTTCTGCGTTGATCAGTTCTTCCCAATCGATCATATCGGTACCTCATATCGGGAAACAGGGCCAAAAACTGCTTACTGCTGTTCCTCCTCATCGGGGAACGCAATATCGGAGATCTCCTCATCGGAGAGACCTCCCTTTTTATCCTTCGTCAGGCGATGGACCACTTCCGGAACCATATCCAGGATCTTGGAAATATTATCCTGATTCTTGATGGAAAGAAGTCTGGTGGTTCCGTTCTGAATGATGAGCACGGCATTGGGGGACATCTTTCCACCCATTCCCCCCATTCCCTGAGTGGAAGTCTTTCCATTATCCTTACCGGAACCGGCTGCCACGCCAAAGGTCACATCCACCAGAGGGATGATCACGGTATCTCCCACCTTTGTGGGCTGTCCCACCACCGTCTTGGCGGAAAGCATGGAATTCATTCCCTCCAGAAGGGAATTTACAACGCCGATCTGTGTATCTTTCTCCGACATAGTCAGCCTTTCTTCGGAAGTTCAGAGCTCCCGGATGATTTATTGATTGAACGTAATTTCACTTAACGCTCACTCTTTATTTTAGCATAAAGGGCACTTCAAAGCAACGAGACCGGATCCCTTCCGTCATGGGGTACTCCGGTTTCAGGATTCCAGTTCCGTGGCGATCCGGGCTTCTTCCCGGTCTTTTCGTTTCTCCATGGTCTCCTTGTGAGCTTCCAGACGTTTTTTTGTAAGACGCAGCCGTTTATCCAATAGAACACAGATCACATGCCATCCGATCACCCAAAGGTTGAAATAACCTTTCGCTCGGAGCTCACCCTCCATGACCTTTTCATCAAAATCCGGCTCCAGGTAAGAGCCCCCGTCAAACCGTGATGCGAAAAGGGTATAGATCCCGAAAACATACCCAGTGGTATCGGGAGATCCCGATCCGAATCTGCCTTCCAGATGAGCTTTCCGGGGAAACATCACTTTCAGGATTTTGAATAGATGCTTTTTCCCGTTTTTCAACAGCTTTTGGGTATCCTCATCCTCCAGCAGGTTCTGATAAAAGTGATATTCCTGTAACAGGATTTTTGCCTTTGACTGAAGTCTCAGGCCTTTCTCTTTGATCTTCCGCCACAGAGCCTCCGGATCAAACTTTTTCTTCTCTTCCTTTTTTGGATCCGTCTCACCGATTGCTTCGTCCGTGGATTCTTCGGACATCGTCAAAGCAGGTTCTTTCTCGGAAGCAAGCGGGATCTCATCCGTATCCGGCTTCCGTTCTTCGGATTCTTCCGAAGTGGTGGGATCCGGGTTGGCCGCAGGCTTTGATTCTGAGATTTCTTTTGTCCCTTTTTCCTTCCGATTCATCAGATCGATCCAGAGTACTTTCAGAGAGAACTTCCCGGGCTCCGGATAAATGAAGGAAAACCGTATCAGTCCGAACAGATAGGTTCCTCTTGCGCCGCCCTTGATCTGTTCGTCCCTGCTTTCCCCCTCCAGCCGATAGGTGATCGGGCTCAGCAAAAGAAGAAGCACCAGGGCCAGTACCAGGCCGATGATGCATAACAGGAAAATCCCTATGAACTTTAAAATGCTCAGAAGGACTGTAAGCATTTCAGATATTCCTCCAGGTTCAGATCCTGTCTTTCCTTTAGACAGTCATTTACGATAATGGTCAACAGCTCCTGCGCATCCTCTTCATCCTCCGCGATCCCCACCACATCAATGAGGCGGTCCCGATTGGCAATGGACTGAATGTATTTGCAGGGGATAAGATCCAGCATGTCTTCCCGATTCGCCGGAGCCGTCAGCAGATAATATCCGCCCTTTCCATGTCGGATCCGGTGCTTGATCCATATGAGATTTTTGCCCAGAAGACGGTTGCCGAGATACAACCTGGGATGATATTGCAGATTGTTTTTCATAGGCTGATTATAGCATGGAAGAGCTCTGAAAATCCATCTGCTTCTTTTCGTGAAACATTTCAAAATATGACGTAGTTTTCATCTCTACTTCATTGACAAAAAACGAAACATTTTAGTACAATAAAGTGTCATATTATGAAAAACAGAGGTTTCCAAAGACATGAAGGTCATTACACAAATGGAACTCAAACCGGGGATGGTTTTGGGGGAAGATGTAGAATATCAGGGCGCCATTGTCTATCCGACAGACACCGAACTGGATGATCATATCATCAGTCGTATCCGCCGGTATGGCATTATGTGTGTCACCATCAAAGAAGATGTTGATTTTGCCACCACCCATTACGAAAAGATCCAGTTCAACTCGGATTTCCAGGACTTCATCAAAATCTATAAGGATTGCCTCTCCCGCTACAAAGGGATCATGATCTCCTATCTCGGGACCAAGCAACCCGTTCCCAGCGAAGATCTCCTCTCCCTGTTCCGGACAGCCTTCACTGCGGTCCGTTCCGAGAGCCAGCTTTTGGACTTTCTTTACAATATGATGCCCAACGAGGACGAGCTGACCTACACACAGTCCTTTAATGCCGCTCTTCTCTGTGGGGCTTTCGCCAACTGGCTGAGCCTGCCCCCTGAGCAGAAGAATACCCTGATCCTCTGCGGGTTCTATTATGACATCGGAAAATGGAAGCTTCCCAATGAGATCCTCTGGAAACCCGGAAAACTCACGGACGAAGAATTCTCTATGGTGAAGAAGCATCCCGTCATCGGATATATGCTCCTCCGGGGTGATGTCGGTTTGAACGAGCATATCAAGAACTGCACCATCATGCACCATGAGCGTATGGACGGCAGCGGTTATCCCTATCACATGAAGGGTGAGAAGATCGATATCTACGCCAGATATCTTGCCATCGTGGATACCTATATCGCCATGGCATCCCCTCGTTCCTTCCGCCCCGCCTTCACTCCTCTGGAGATTCTGGAAAACTTTGAGAATAACCGGGGCAAATACGATGTCTCCATTCTCATGCCCCTCTTTGAGCACATCTCCAATGCCCAGATCGGAACCAAGGTCCAGCTTTCCGACGGCAGCGAATGGGAGGTCATGTTGATCCACCGTCATCCCTTCTCCCGTCCCATGCTCCGCAACAACTGGGGTGAGCTCCTGAACCTTGCCGAACATCCGGAGCTCCGGATCCGAAAGCTCCTCTGAGGAAGTTTATGGCTGATCCGTCAAAAATCATGAAAGCACCTGCCTCCCCGGCAGATGCTTTCTTTTTATTTTCCTAAGCTTTGTCTCGCAAAATAGGCATCAAAAAGCCTCTTGGCCAAAGGCACCGCGTAATCTCCTCCGCTTCCGGCTCCCTCAATGATAATAGTCACCGCAATCTCCGGATCCTCTGCGGGAGCAAAGCCGGTAAACCAGGCATGGGAATCCCCCTTTACATCGTTATACTCCGCGGATCCCGTCTTTCCGGCAGCGGTGTAATCCAGGCCGCTGAGTTTGGTTCCGGTACCTTCTTCCACTACATCGATCATCAGCTGTGTCAGGAATTCGGATTCCTGTTTCGTCAGATATCTCCCGGCCGATTCTTCGGAAAAGCTCTTGATCACTTCTCCTTCCGCATTCTCTACATGATCCAGCACATAAGGTTTCATCAGAATGCCTTCGTTTGCAATGGCCATGGTGATCATGTTCAGATGCAAAGGCGTCATGGTGGTCTTTCCCTGTCCGATAGAGGTCTGCATCATGTCATAATCCGTCATCTCATCGTTGATGATCACCTGAGATTCTGAAGTCAGCAAGTCTGTGGGGAGTTCCTTCAAAAACAGCAGACCCATCAACGTGTCCGCAAAGGAATCCCGATCCAGAGTCATGCCGATATTGGCAAAAGATGAGTTACAGGACTTTGCGAAGGATTTCTTCAAGTCCACCGTTCCGTGAGTCTTTCCGTGATAGCAGTTGATCTTGAAGCCATCGAATTTGAAGGATCCGTTGCATTCATAGGAATAATCTTCCCAGCTGTTCTTGTTTTCCCGATAGTATTCCAGCGCCGTCAAAATCTTAAAGGTGGATCCCGGAGGGTACAATCCCTGGGTTGCCCGGTTTACCAGTACAGAGCTGTCCTTATCGTTCACCAGCTTCTCCCAGTCTTTGTCGATGTCCCCCGGATCAAAATCCGGATGGGACAGCATGGCCAGGATCCGTCCGGTCTTTACATCCGTCACAATGACCGCACCGCGGTACACATTCAGGTATTCGTCTGCGATGGTCTGCAGCTCCACATCCAGTGTGGTATAGACATTGTTCCCGGGATTCTTCACTCCCGCCATATCATTGGATACCTTGGAGGATACCGGGATGTCGGAATTGATCAGATAATAATTGGCAAGGGACTCCACACCCATTCTTCCCTTGGTGGAATAGCCTACGATATGAGCAAATACATCTCCGTAGGGATACACACGCTTCTCGCTTTGATCTTCCGCCACCTCTGTAAAAGCCAGCACATCCCCATCGGCGGAATAAATGGTTCCCCGGTAATTCCGGGACAAAAGGGTCTCCTGTCTTGAGTTGTAATTGTTATTGATGAGCACGGTCTCGTTTTGGGCCACAAAGACACAGAGGTAGATGATCATGCTCAAAAACAGAGTCAGGAATGCCCCCATGCTCACATAAATTGTCAATTGATTCCGTTTCTTCATACGCTTTCCTTCTTCTGAAGGCGATCCATGGTCCGGTTCACCTGGCAAAGCCGGATATAAATGGCCTGCACCAGGAAGAACATGATCATGGTGGTCATCACAGAACTTCCTCCGTAACTGATAAAGGGCAGAGTCACACCTGTCAGCGGAATGAATTTGATACCGCCGCCCACGGTGAGGAAGATCTGGAACAGATACATCACAGCGATACCGTACACGATCATCTGATAGAACCGGTCCAGCACCCGGACTGCAATGAGAAGCATTTCCACAAAACAGCTGATGCATACCAGGATCAGGCAGATGGCAAAGATCAGCCCGAACTCTTCACAAATGGCAGAAAAGATCATATCCGCTTCTACAAAGGGAATGTCCTTGGGTTCCCCCTGCATCAGTCCCATTCCAAATAAGCCGCCGGAGGAAATGGCAAACAGAGACTGGGTGATCTGATACCCCTGCTTATCGATATAGGTCCAGGGATCCTGCCAGGCAAGGAATCGAACCTTCACATGATCAAAGAGGTTGTATGCCACAATGGCTGCCAGCACGCCTCCCGCCCCGCCAAGGAGCAGTAACAGGAAATTTCCGGTGGTCATCACCACCACCAGTACATAGGTTACAAAAAAGATCAACGCGCTTCCCAGATCCTTTGAGACCACCAGGATGATGACGTGGAGCCCCGCCACCACTGCGGACAGGATCAGATTGTTCAACGTCTGTTCCTTCCAGAGAAGTCCAGCCACGAAGAACAAAAACAATATCTTTACGAATTCCGAAGGTTGAAAGGTAATGCCCGCCAAAGAGAAGGAGATCTTTGATCCATTTGTGGTCTCACCCACGATCAGTACGATACTGAGCATGGAGATTCCAACCAGTGCATAGGCCCAGGTCAGCTTCTTCCAGAACCGGAACCGGTCCAGCAGATAAGGAATGGCCAGGCAGACCCCGAAGCTCAGCAAAGCAATGAGATATTGTCGAAATGCCTTCTGAAAAGATAAGCGGCTGATAATGCAAAGACCCAATCCAAGCAACAGACAGGTATTGTTCAGCAAGAGCCGGTTGCTGTCCTCATAGATCAAAGACACCAGCAGGATCATCAGGAAAAGAAAGACCAGCAGGAAGGCAAAGAGATACAGATAATTTGCCTCACCCGACACGAACGTCAGATTCAGAAAGCACAGGAACAGCAGAATCAGCATGCAGATATTCTGCGCTCCGTAACAGATCGTCTTGACCGGCTCCAGATACCGGTCCCGCAGTTTTTCCTGCAAAAAGATATACGGAACAAAGCATAGTGACGCGTAAAGCATCATAATGCTCATCAAAACATATTTGGATAATTCCACAACATAATGTTCTAAAGTGATCATGACTATCATTCCACGGGCCGTGTTTCAAAGGCGGTGGTGTATTCCTTTATGGGATTGGTGCCGGAAGGTACGAAACCGTTCTGCCGCAGCTCAAGATAATATCCATAAATCCGGCTTGTCTCCTGTTCCGTCTCATTGGTAAAATCCAGACGGAAGCTGACTTTGGACGGCAGATTGGCGGAAATCTTCGTGATCATAGTAGGCACCGCATTGTAGATCACGTTCTGACAGTGAAGGCAATCCACTCCAGCGGGCAGTTTCTTTCCCATACGATCTTCCAGCTCGGTCCAGGAAAGTCCCGATCCGTGCAGGCACTTTCCACCGGTCTTGCAAATACATCCGGCGCTGACCATCATGGGAATCCGGCCGTAGATTACCTTTTCTGCCGGACGGTCCATCTCCTTTAATAACTTTCCGCCCTCCGATGCGCTCAGCTCCAGGGGCAGAGTCAGACTGTTCGAAGGAAGGGCCGCAAGGGTCTCCGTATTCCAGGCATACATGGATGCTCCCAGATGCACCGGCACTTCCGGATACTCCATCCGCAGCCGGGCATAGTCCTCCATGCAGCGCACCTCTGCTCCGGCAAACAGTCCGCCCTTTAACAGACGGTCCAGTTCCGGATTCCGTTTCTCATCCCGCATACGCCGCACCGGAACAAAGGACAGATATACTTCCGTATCGATATCCTTTAATAGCTCAAGGCTGTCTTGAGAAGACAATGCCAGTGTCTCGGACAGATAGATCCGTCCGGGAAGCATTCCGTTTTCCCGGGACTGTTTTATCAATGCCTTCAGCTGATCTACTGTCTGAACCGATACATGGAATTCACCGGAGCATGTGTCAGGATCGCCAAAATTTTTCTTTTCTTCGTCAACTACCGGTCTCGCCTCTCCCGCTCTGCTTACGACCAGTCCATAGTACCGGATGATTTCTTCTTCCAAAGCATTCTGAGCATTTCTCCGCAATTCATTTACTGCCCCCATGGGGTAAAAGATATTGTCGGATACCGTCAGCACGCATTCCTCTTCATCCGGCGTAAATACCGTATTTCCAAATCGGAAGAGATGTCCCTTCAAATCTTCTTTCGAAACCGGACGCTTGGACGCTCTGCTGACTTCCTGCCCTTCCGCATAACCGGACAGAACCATCCCATCCGGCATGGTTGTGGTCAGAAGAAGAGAGGCAGGCGCGCCTTCCACAAAGGTTCCCTGCAATGCCACTTCATAAGCCGGGGCATATTTTGTAAAAGCCGGCTCCAGATAGGCTTTCCGAATGCGCGACCTCAGTTCATCGGGAGTGCCGTTATATCCCGGAGCCCCCTCCGTTACCATCTCTGCACCGTTGTGCTTGAAATAATATCCGTCGGACACCTGGGACCGGACATAAAGAGTACTCAGCAGATCCCGGTCTTCCTTGCTGACCCGGATCTGCCCTTCCCGGTCATATTGATCCATATACTTTCGATAAACACTTGTGACTCCCGCACTGTATTCCGGGCTCTTCATACGGCCTTCGATCTTAAAGGAATCGATTCCTGCATCCAACAGCTTCGGCAGCAGATCCAAGGTGTTCAGATCCTTCAGACTTAGGGGATGTGTTTTGGAGGAATCCTTCAAGGCCTCTCCCTGATAAGGCAGACGGCAGGGCTGTGCACATCTTCCCCTGTTTCCGCTTCGACCGCCCAGCACGGAACTGAACAAACACTGTCCGGAATAACAATAGCAAAGCGCCCCGTGAATGAAGCACTCAATCTCCTGACCGGATTCTTCTTTCATCTTCCGGACTTCCGCAAGGGACAGTTCTCTCGCAGGCACCACCCGGCAGATCCCGTATTTCTCACGAAGCAGTTTTGCGCCCCGGCTTCCCGTCACTGTCATCTGGGTGCTGGCATGTAATTCCATTCCCGGGAAATGGCGTTCCATCAGATGAACCGCTCCCATATCCTGTACGATCACTCCGTCCAGCCCGGCTTCATAATAGGGAAGCATGAAATCATATAACTGTCCGATCTCCTCTTCCTTCATCAACGTATTGACGGTCATATAGATCCGTCTGCCGTATAAATGAGCATAACGAATACAGGCGACGAGATCCTCCTCAGAAAAATTATCCGCATAGGCTCTCGCACCAAAGCTTTTCCCCGCCAGATAGATGGCATCTGCCCCGGCCTTAATGGCGCCATAAAAACTTTCTTTTGTCCCTGCAGGGGCCAGCAGTTCTGCTTTCTGTCCCATAAACATTCCTCATTGCAAAAGTAAAAGAAAAGGCTGCCCGAAGCGGACAGCCTTGCATTTATTTTCTGTTCTTCAGCTGCGCCTGCAGCTCGGTGATCTTCTTCTCTGCATCACTCAGCTTATCCTTCAGCTCAGTGACCTGCTGCTGTGCGGTGTCGAGCTTCATCTGCGTGGAGATCAGATCATGCTTCAGATCGTAAATCTCTTTATCCTTCTCCTGTGAATCCAGATCCATTGCATCGATCTGTTTCTTTGCCTTGAAATAATCATCGGCGATGTTGATCTGAAGAAGGATGGAACGAACATCTGCAGGCTGCAGACGATATCCGTCCAAACGCTCAAACTCATCGATCTTATCATTGATATAAGTGGCAACCCGCTGCTGATATTCAGCGCTTTCATAGCCGGAAAGAGTCAGGATCTTTCCGCCGATCACCACCTGTGTCTCTGTTTTCTGCGACATAAACCGCACCTCTCAGTATAGTTTCACAACATGTTCATTATACTTCACTGTGCAGGCCGTTGCAAGCCCAGATGTGCATAGGCTAGATCCGTTGCGGTCCGCCCCTTGGGGGTTCTCATGACCAGACCGTTCTTGATGAGATAAGGCTCGTACACATCCTCAATGGTGCCGGAATCCTCTCCGATGGCAGCGGATAAGGTATCCAGTCCCACAGGGCCTCCTCCAAACTTCTCAATGATGGTCAGAAGGATCTTCCGGTCGATATGATCCAGTCCCAGCCGGTCCACATCCATCATATCCAGCGCTTCCACTGCGATATCATGGGTGATGACGCCATCGTAACGGACTTCTGCGTAATCACGGACTCTCTTCAGAATACGGTTGGACAATCTCGGAGTTCCCCGGCTTCTCCGGGCCATCTCCTTCGCTCCACCGATCTCCGTCTCCACTCCCAGCTTCCGGGAGGAATTCATGATGATCCGGGACAGTTCCTGCTCATTATAGAAATCCAGATGGTAGATCAGTCCGAAGCGGTCCCGCAGAGGGGCAGTCAGAAGCCCGGCCCGGGTGGTGGCTCCCACCAGGGTAAAATGCGGCAGGGGCAGGCGAACGGATCTGGAATTGGAGGAGGAATCCTTGCCGATGATGACATCAATGCAATAATCCTCCATGGCAGGGTACAGGACTTCCTCCACCTGTCGGTTCAGACGGTGGATCTCATCCACAAACAGCAGATCACCCTCCTGAAGACTGTTGAGGATAGCCGCCATTTCTGCCGGCTTTTCAATGGCCGGTCCGCTGGTGACTTTGATGTGAGTTCCCATCTCGTTTGAGATGATGTTTGCAAGGGTGGTCTTTCCCAGGCCGGGAGGGCCGTACAGCAACACATGGTCCAGAGCTTCTTTTCTGCCCTTTGCTGCTTCAATGGCAATCTTCAGGCTTTCCTTGATGGGGTCCTGTCCGATATAATCATCCAGTTTTTTCGGACGAAGGGATGCTTCAATGGGAGCATCCTCCTGGGTCAGATTCGTTTCAATGGTACGCGGCATGATTTCACTCTCCGTATCAGAACATGGTCTTTAATGCTGCACTCAGGATCTCTCCGGAATCCGCATTGCTGTCGATGGCAGCTGCCAAAACCGCTTTCCGGCTTTCCGTTGCGGAATACCCAAGTGCGACAAGTGCGGATATGGCATCCTGCTGGCTCAAGGAAAGCGCCTTATCGGTCGCACTCTTCTCCGGTCCGTTCATCATGTGCTCGACCATGGATTCGTCGCTGAGCTTCACCTTATCCTTCAGCTCCAGCACAATACGCTGTGCTGTCTTTGCTCCGATGCCGGGTGCCTTGGACAAGGTCTTGGCATCCCCGCTCAGGACAGCGAAACGGACCGAATCCGCATCCAGTTCACTCAGGATCCCCAGTGCGCTCTTCGGTCCAACACCGCTGACAGAGATGAGCCGCTTAAACATCCCCAGATCATCCCTGCTCAGAAACCCATATAACGAAATATCATCTTCTCTTACGGAAGTATAGGTATACAGTTTTGCATGTTCTCCGATCCCCGGAAGCTGCATGGCGGTACGTGCGGAGATTCCCACATTGACTCCAAAGCCCCCGACATCGATGATGCAATTCTCATAATCCAGATCGTCAATGATCCCTTCCACAAAAGCGAACATAGTCCGTCTCCTTTAGCATTCTTGCATCATCTTATCACATTCGAACATATGTTTCAAGTCGATATGAGGATTCTCAGAATCAGTAGCAGTATTTCGCTTAAAATAATCCCGGAGGCAATTACCTCCGGGATCACTATCGCATTAACCAAGTTGTCGGTAGATGATGGGAAGCACCGGCATAAGCGGATAAATATAGCGCATGCAGCTCACCGGTCCCCCGAGAAAAGTCAGCCAGAAGAAAAGGGGGAGAATCACCAGTGCTATCGCATCTTTTTTCCCTGTCACGAGCATCAGATACAGGGCCAGCATAAGCCCCCAGAAGGGCATGGCCATTGAAAAGATCCACCGAATTCCCCAATGATCAAATACTGTGAAATCAGCGATCTGTTCAAGCGCCGAAAGAAGTCCCGGAAGTTTGGAATCGCGCTCCGGCTGAGCGGTCGGATAGTCGGAAATGAAAGTCTCAATATAATCACGTTCTGAGTACGGATCGATTCCTCCGGAAAAGGGATACCATAAAGGGACATTTAATGCCAAAGCCTCATTTATATAATTATCCGGATATTGTACCAGCAAACTGAAATACAACGAAAAAAAGTCTTTTTTCCAATTTCCCGTAAATGCTCCCGGATCAGTAAGCGTCTTCGTATAATCGGCAAATCTGGGATTAAATACTGTATTGATCCTGTCTGTATCTATGTATTTCCCAATCTCCCGGATCTCATCCTCCGTCAATTGCTCCGTCTCCGAGACATAAACATGTGCAATCTGCTGCAGAGGCACAGCCAATGCTTCCCGAACATCTCCTTCCTCTACTCCAAGTACAGTATACATCGGACCTTGAATCAGGAAAAAAGGAATCAGTGCGCCCATAGCCAAAACAGTGATCTTCTTCCACTGCTTTTTTTGAAGGATCAGAATCACGATCAATGATAAAACCGCTGCATAAACAAAATTGTTTCTCAGCAGGCAGCAAAGCAACAGATTCAGACAAAACAGGATCCTGTCCGATCGCTTCACTTCGCCATCCAACAACAGTGCCATGCGATACATGAGTGCCAGAAATGCCACTGCAAACAAGGCGTCCTTCGTTGGTATGATATCAAAGATGGAAATCAGGGGATAAAAAATGAAAAAAACTGCCGCCCCCCAAAAACCGGTGCTCTTCAATCCCATTTTCTGATAGAACAACCGGGTCAGCACTTCCGAAAGAACCAATGCCATCAAAACAGACTGAAGAAGACCATAAACCGTCATTCCATGCTCGATCGTTGCTTTCAGATCCGTTTCTCCGGTTATCCCGTTGATCAATGATCCGATTTCGATACAACATTTCCAGATGAAGGTGTGAAGAGGCGGATGAAATCTGCTAAACTCTGTAATACCTAAAGCCTGATCCGTTTGCAGGATAATGTCATAGGAAAAGATTCCGGGATAGTAAGCCGCCAATACCAGCAGATCTTTCGCAAAGAAAACCCCAAAGCTTCCCCATCGCACCACATTCGTTTTCACCGGGCAAAATCGATCGCCCTCCGATTTCCCATTTCGCTTCATGAACCGGGTCAAAAGAATCAGCAGAAGGAAGGCCAGAATTCCGATTCCCAGGAACATAAGGCAGGATATCCCAAATGCCCCGGCACTTTGGAACAAACCATTGATTGAATTATTTACGTACAAGGCTCTACCCACCACAGCAGCCAGTGAAAATATGACAGCAAACACTGTTGTAATGAGCCTCTCCTTTTTTATGGTATCCACTGTTCCCTATCCCTTTTCCTCAGCCATCGTCATATCAGCTTCTCACGTGCCTTAGGGTCTTCCCTTGTTGATCCAGTTGACATAGCCCTCGTTGGCAATGATCTTCTGCATGAACTCGGGGAAGGCCTGGCCCTGGAAGGTCTGGCCGGTGGTCACATCGGCGATGACACCGGTGTCGAAATTGATCTCTACCTCATCGCCGGCGGAAATTGCCTTTGCAGCCTCGGCGCACTCGATGATAGGAAGGCCGATGTTGATGGCATTCCGGTAAAAGATCCGGGCGAAGGTTTCGGCAATGACACAGCTGACACCTGCCGCTTTGATGGAGATGGGAGCATGCTCTCTGGAGGAACCGCAGCCGAAATTCTTGTTGGCGACGATGATATCTCCCTTCTGAACCTTCTTCACGAAATCCTTGTCGATATCCTCCATGCAATGAGTTGCCAGTTCGACAGGATCGGAGGAATTCAGATATCTTGCGGGGATGATGACGTCCGTATCTACATTGTCCCCGTACTTAAAGACGCGTCCTTTTGCATTCATACTCATGATGGCTTCCTCCTATACAAGATCATCCGGGCAGGAGATCTGACCGGTGATGGCACTGGCTGCTGCAACGGCGGGGCTTGCGAGATAAATCTCGGACTCCACATGTCCCATTCTTCCGACGAAGTTCCGGTTGGTGGTGGAGACACACTTCTCACCCTGTGCCAGGACGCCCATATAGCCTCCCAGACAAGGCCCACATGTGGGAGTGGATACAACGCCTCCCGCTTCCACAAAGATCTTCAGAAGACCTTCCTCGATGCACTGCAGATAGATGGACTGTGTGGCGGGGATCACGATGAGGCGGACACCATCCGCCACCTTCTTCCCCTTCAGAATCTCAGCCGCTTCTCTCATATCCTGGATCCGGCCGTTGGTGCAGGAACCGATGACTACCTGATCGATCCTGATATCGCCTTCTGCATGAATCTGATCGATGGTATGAGTATTCTCCGGCAGGTGAGGGAAGGAAACAGTGGGACGCAGCTCACTGAGGTTGATCACATACTCCTCATCATATTCCGCATCCTCGTCTGCCTCATATACCGTGTAAGGCCGATCCGTATGCTCCTTCAGGTATTCCACAGTCTTCTCGTCCACCGGGAAGATACCGTTCTTTCCGCCGGCTTCGATGGCCATGTTTGCGATGGTAAAACGGTCGTCCATGGACAACTCTGCTACACCGGGGCCAACGAACTCCATGGAACGGTACAATGCGCCGTCCACACCGATCATGCCGATGATGTGAAGGATCACATCCTTACCGGTAATGTGCTTCGCCGGCTTTCCCTCCAGCCGGAACCGAATAGCGGAAGGCACCTTGAACCAGGCCTGTCCGGTAGCCATTCCGGCAGCCATATCCGTGCTGCCCACACCGGTGGAGAAAGCACCCAGTGCACCATAGGTACAGGTATGGGAATCCGCGCCGATGATCACATCGCCGGGAACCGTCAGACCTTTTTCCGGAAGCAGAGCATGCTCAATACCCATCTGACCCACTTCGAAATAGTTGGTGATGCTGTTCTTCCGGGCAAACTCACGGACGCACTTGCAATGCTCTGCAGACTTGATATCCTTATTGGGCACAAAGTGATCCGGCACCAGAGCGATCTTGTCCTTGTCAAACACGCCTTCCACGTTCATCTTGGCGAGCTCGTGAATGGCCACAGGGCTGGTGATATCATTGCCCAATACCAGGTCCAGATCCGCCATGATGAGCTGTCCGGCTTTGACTTCCGGCAGTCCTGCCGCATGGGCCAGGATTTTCTGTGTCATTGTCATTCCCATAATCGATTCCCTCTTCCTTCGTTTATTCTTCCGGAGCTTTAGCTCTGGATCTTTTTCAGTTTGTAAAAAGCACCCTTCTGTTCCATGAGTTCTTCATAGGTGCCAAGTTCGATGCACTTTCCTCCGTCGATCACAGCGATCCGGTCCGCACCCCGGATGGTGGAAAGCCGGTGCGCCACGATAAAGGTGGTCCGTCCCTCCGTCAAATGGTCGATGGCCTCCTGGATCAGCTTCTCGGAGATGCTGTCCAACGCGGAGGTTGCTTCATCCAGCACGATGACCTTGGGACTTCTGATCAGCGCTCTCGCAATGGAAACACGCTGCCTCTGACCGCCGGAAAGCTTGCCTCCGTGCTCACCCACTTGTGTATCAAGCCCCTGAGGCATGGATTCGATGAGATCCCGAAGATTTGCGGCGTCGATGACCTGCCACAGTCGCTCCTCCGTTACATCATCGCAGCCGTAGGTGATATTGTCCCGGATAGTGCCGGAGAACAGAATGGAGGACTGGGGTACCACAGCCAGCTGCTTCCGGTAGGTTCGCAGGTCGATATCATTCATATTCTTCCCATCCAGAAGCACTTCGCCCCGGTCCGTCAGATAGAAGCCGATGACCATGTTCAGGATGGTGGATTTTCCGGCTCCGGATTCTCCCACCAAGGCGATGGTCTCACCCGGCCGCACATCCAGATTCAGTCCGCTGAGTACATCCTTATCGGAATCATGATAGTGAAAGGATACATTCCGGAAAGAAAAAGCTCCTGTCACCTCTCCCACCGGTTCCTTTCCTTCATTGTGCTCCACATCATCACTGAGGAGCACTTCCCCGATGGAATTCACACTTTCCACGCCCTTGGCGATGGTAGGAACCAGACTCACAATGCTGGATACCTGGTTTACGATGGTCGCAAAGTAGCTCTGATACAAGGTGATATCACCGGGTTCGATACTCTTTCGGAGTGCCAGGAATCCGGTAAATGCAAGGCAGATTATCTGAAACACCTGAAAGATCACCCATCCCACAGAACCAAACAAGGTCTGGGTCAGATCCAGCCGATACCCCTTCTCTGCCACTTCGAGAAGCTGATCACTCATCTTCTCGACTTCCTCTTCCTCCAGGGCATGCGCTCTGGTAACGGGGATCAGTTCCACCATCTCCATGACTCTTGCGCTGGTGTTCTCCATTTCCTTTCGGAATTCTGCATTCCGGCGGCGCATCACATTCCGGAAGAACCACATGGTCAGAGCCGCGATGGGTGTCGTCAGCAGAAAGAACACAAAGACGATCTTGCTCCTCTGGATCGTCACCACCAATGCAATGCCGATATTCAGTGCAATGTTGAGGGAACTGAGGAACAGCTGGGTCGAAAGAGTCTCCACCGCTTCCACATCCCGCATGATCTTGGACTGAAGCCGTCCGGACTGGGTGTCCACATGGTAGGAAATGGACAGGTTCTGAAGCTTTGCGATCAAGGCCTTCCGCAGGCCGGTTTCTGCATAGCGGGTGGCCTGACTCTTGTAGTCCGTGTAGAGATAGTTCATGGGGATGTTGAGCAACAGAAGCACCACCATGAGGATGGCAAAGGTCACGATGTGCTGCCCTGCCTGACCGTTCCCTTCCACCACATCATTGATGATGGCG
>JAEEGL016136837.1_pt1 | contig 59096 bp, 36 predicted proteins | sample 9134231 | NCBI WGS metagenome assembly JAEEGL01 (sample SAMN16246548, study PRJNA631951) | gut metagenome | biome: gut microbiome; feature: rumen; material: fiber-attached | host: Bos | place: Iran: Karaj | collected 2018-10
AAAGCTGCCACCTGCAGAAAACGGGGAAAGGCATCCAACTGGCGCACAATAGCCTCCTCAACAATTTCCTGCTGCAGATAGTCGCCAATGTATGCCTGAATACGTTTCGACGGATCTGCCACCAAATAATGACGAGGCAACATGCCATTGTTTAATGCACGATGAAGGTCAAAGTCTGGAATTTCAGCACTTACAAATGGAAACAACGTAAATCTTAATGCTCTCCCACCTAGTAGATTGGCACCACTACGGCGGAGCTTACGGGCGCTGGAGCCACTAAGTATAAACCGCAAGCCACGATTCTCCATCAACCAATGTACCTCGTCAAGCATTGCAGGAACCTTCTGTACCTCGTCAATGATGACTAATTCACCCTCATCTAACAACTCACATTCTTCACGAAGTAATGCTGGACGAAGTTGAAATGCCGTACGAACATCCGTCTTTAGGAGATCATATAGATGAGCTTTGGGAAATAGTGCCTTCAGTAAGGTACTCTTTCCCGTCTGACGACTACCCCATAAAAACAGACTGTCATCCTCAATCTCCCGCAGTTTTAATATTCTCTCTAACATATAAAACGTATTTATGCCGCAAAGATAATAAAAAGTACTCAACAATACAAGAAAAAAGTAGAAAATCTGAAGTTCTACTCCCAAAATTCTCCAAAAATCCGAAGTAGAACTATCGTTTTTCGGATTAATAATCATAGGGACAGGAATTTTGATGTATAAAATAACTGTCAAAAGTTGAGCTAAGAGGTAAGAACGATCCTGGATTTTTCTGCCCCGTTGGGGCTGGGGAAAATAGAAAAAAACATCAAATCGTCAATCGTCAATGGTCAATCGTCAATAGTCAATCGTCAAATCGTAAATGAACTTGGGTGTTATTATTGGTGATTGATGTCGTTTTTTTACATGAAGGAGCTAAAAGAATTCAAAATAATGGAGGTTTAGGGTTATTTCTATTGGTGTGTCGAGAAAAAAACGTAACTTTGCAACTTGACAGGTAATGCTTTATCAAACCAGATATGAAACTGAAACTTTTTGTGTTTATGTCGCTCTTGTTGAGTTATATGACTGATTTTGCACAGACGACTCCGAAGTCACAGCTGATTTATTGCAGTTGTGCTGAGACTCCTCATGGGATTCCTGATGATGGGAAGGACTATTACGAACTGATTGCCGACGTGGGTAAGACGCCGAAGGTGGTGAGATGTGTGGACGCGGGTACCGATCATGAGCAGAAGAGTGAGTATGACGTGACTGCTGAGGATGTGAAACGGATGCAGGAGGTGTTGTATGACCTCAATGTGGGGAAACTGAAGGACTATAATAAGGATGACGTCATAGAAGGCGGGCATTCGTATCGGGTGTATATGGAGTATGCTGACGGTACGAAAATCAATGCTACCTGGCATTCGCATCAGCCGTCGGAACTGGCTGAGCAGACTTATCATGTCATCCTGACTCGACTGAGCAGTTACTTCAAGAAGGGGAGTGAGTCGAAGGAAGGTCAGATAAGGCGTATTCGTGAGGTGTATGCCAAAGCGAAGGAGATGGTTGCCGCCAACGGGAAGGGGAGCATCGGTCCTCGGGATATGACGATTACCATGAACGACGGAACGCAGGTGGACGATGAATTCATCGTCAATGAGGAGACAGAAATGAAGTTCTACTTCACGAAGAAAGAGCCTACGAGTGATATCATCGACCCTACGTCGCGCTGCTATTTTTTGACGGATTACTTTACGGCTCACGGACATGAGTCGAAAACTGAGCTGCTGTTCGACCCTGAAGACGGGCATCTACTCTATGCCTTTACGCGTAGTGTGACGGATTCCGGCTTTATGATTGAGGACAACAACTACTTCGATGCTGAGGGTCGTCTGATTGAACATAAACGAAAGATGGGGCGTGAAGACCTTGAGGATGTAGATGAGGATAGCGAGGATGGGGATGACGGATCGTTGGACCAACAGTTTGCGAAGGAGTGTCTCGACATCTTTGAGACGATGATTAACCATAAGGATGTGGAACCGACGACAACGAACGTCAGGACCACTCCGAAGGCGGACCGCCTGAAGATGATTCGCAGCACATACACGACTGCGAAGAACAAAATAGAGAAGAACGACAAGTCGGAACTGCCTCGTGATATGCGTATCGTGATTCACGACCAGTTGGCTGAAGACTATCCTCCTGTGACTGTCGATTTGAAGTTCTTCTTTGAACCGAACGAAAATGATGAGGTTTTCAACAATCATTGCTACTTCATCTCAAAGCAGAATCACAGCATGTATTTCAAGGAGTATAGCGAGTTCTTGCTTGCTCCGGACAGTCACAAGCTGATTTTCTCGTTTACCCAGACGCAGGAGGAGGGCGAGACTTACGAGTGGCGCTACTATTATGACGAGAACGGCAAATGTATCGAGACGAAGGTGAAGAGTGTGGACGTAGAGGATACGGGCGACTCGGGTGTGGACGACAAGCAGCAATTCAGCAACTACATGAAGGTGTTCAATATGCTGGTCAATAAACCGATGTAGCGGATGCATACCTTGAAAGACATTTTTTGCATGACAATAACAATAAATTATGAATAGAAGCATGAAACGAATCGTATTAGCATTTATCTGTGCCGCTTGGGGCATCAGTATGTCTGCACAGACATCTCCTAATGGGAAATTAAAGGCAGAGAAGTTCGACGACCACATCACCGTAAGCTATAAGCAGAACGGGAAGTGGCAGGAAATCTATACTGCAGAGTTCAAAGGTATCAATGGTGGCGATACGCGCAACATCAAGGACGACTACATGATGCTGTCGGGCAAACGTCGGCATTGTGTGAACAAGGGTAAGGAATCGGCGTATTCGCTCCAGAGCGGTGGTGTGCTGTTGGTGAGAGTGTATAACGACGGAGTGGCTTTCCGAAAGGTGGGACGCGAGAGCATGAATGACAAGTCGGAGATCGACGTACCTATCACTATACCTTATTATATTAATAACTGGATGATGAACTGGACGGATGGAGCCGAGAGTTTCTACCCAAAGAACCGCTCGTTCAAGCAAGGCGATCATCTCTCTTATCCTGCTTTGTTTGAGTTCCCCAACAATGTATTCGGATTGCTCACAGAAGCCGACATCCATCACGACCAGGCTGCTTCGTCGTTCTACAGCCTTGATGGAAAGAACAAGTTTAACATTGTTCACGACAAAAACGAGCAGAACGCTAAGCTGAGTTCGTGGAAGGTGATGATAATCGGTCAGATGAGCGATGTGGTAGAATCGACACTGGTGACTGACCTTAGTGAGCCTTGCAAGCTGACTGATACCAGCTGGATTGAGCCAGGAGTGGTTTCTTGGGTTTACTGGGCATACAATCATGGCTCGAACGACCTGAACATCATCAAGAAGTATGTTGACCTGGCTGCAACCCTCCGTCTGCCTTACGTGCTGATTGATGCCGAGTGGGACGCGATGAAGGACGGAAAGAGCATCGAGGATGCTGTGAACTATGCAAAGGAGAAGGGTGTGAAGCCAATGATATGGTACAACTCATCAGTAGGGTGGGTGAATGGCGCGCCAACTCCGAAATATCGTCTGAACAAGCCTGAAGACCGTGAGAAGGAATTCGCATGGTGTGAGAGTCTGGGTGTGGTAGGAGTCAAGGTGGACTTCTTCAGCGGAGATAACAACATGAATATGGCTTACAGCATCGACCTGATGGAGAGTGCTGCCAAGCATCATTTGCTCATCAACTTCCACGGAGCTACATTCCCTCGTGGATGGATGCGTACCTATCCGAACTTGCTGACGACTGAGGCTGTGTATGGAGCCGAGTGGTACAACAACGTACCGACCTTCACCAATCGTGCAGCAGCTCATAATGCTACTTTGCCATTTACCCGTAACGTCATCGGTTCAATGGACTACACGCCTTGTGCCTTCAGCGATTCGCAACATCCACACATTACGAGTCATGCTCATGAGCTGGCCCTCACGGCATTGTTCGAAAGTGGTTTGCAACATCTGGCTGACCGTCCGGAGAGTTTCCTGGCTCAACCTCAGGAGGTGAAGAACTACTTAGGCGAACTGCCTGCAGCATGGGACGAGACCGTATTCCTCGGAGGTTATCCGGCAGAAAGTGCCATCATTGCTCGCAAGAGCGGTACGACTTGGTATATTGCAGGCATCAACGGAACAGATCAGGAGCAGACCCTCACGTTCAGCACGAAACGCCTGAAGGGATTGGGCAAGTATGTCACTCAGTTCCAGGATAGCGGCGACAAGAACAATCCTTGGGACATCACTCGCGGCAATACGGTCGAGACGGTTCAAAAGTGTCAGCCTCGCGGAGGATTTGTTATCGTGGTGAAACGTTAGAAAAATCGGAATAGGGGTTTGTAAAAAATCAAACTCCTATTTTTTTTTGCATTTTTTTTGCATATTACAAATTAAAGTGCATAAAAATTGTGAGACTCCGAGAAAATGCTTAAATTTGCAACCCGAAAACTAAAAGAAGGTGATTTGGTTTTCGGGTTTTTTATGCTCGATTGCCACTTATCATTAGAGAAGTAAAAGAAATTAAAGATATTACATTATTCTTATGGACAAGCAACTCAAGAAAGTTCTGGTTCTCGGCTCTGGCGCATTGAAGATCGGCCAAGCAGGAGAATTCGATTACTCAGGCTCTCAAGCACTTAAGGCTTTACGGGAAGAGGGCATCAGTTCTGTTTTGGTTAATCCAAACATCGCTACTATCCAGACAAGTGAAGGTATTGCTGACAAGGTTTATTTCCTCCCAGTGACACCTTTTTTTGTAACTGAAATTATCAAGAAGGAACGCCCCGACGGCATCTTGCTGGCCTTCGGAGGACAGACTGCTTTGAACTGTGGTACCGAACTCTTCACCAACGGAACGTTGAAAGAATATGGCGTTCAGGTGCTTGGTACTTCGGTCGAGGCAATTATGAATACAGAAGACCGTGACCTCTTCGTGAAAGAACTTGACAAGATAGCCATCAAGACTCCGGTAAGTCATGCCGTAGAAAATATGGAAGATGCCCTGAAGGCTGCGCACGAGATCGGTTTCCCAATCATGATTCGTTCGGCATACGCTCTTGGAGGTCTCGGTAGTGGTATCTGTCCAGACGAGCAGACATTCAAGACGATTGCAGAGAGCGCCTTCACATTTGCTCCTCAGATTCTGGTTGAGGAATCGTTGAAGGGTTGGAAGGAGATAGAGTTCGAGTGTATCCGCGACAAGAACGACCATTGCTTCACAGTTGCTTCGATGGAAAACTTCGATCCTCTGGGCATCCATACAGGTGAGTCTATCGTTGTTGCACCTACTTGTTCTTTGACAGATGAGCAAGTGAAACTCTTGCAAGACCTGACCATCAAGACTGTTCGTCATCTGAACATCGTGGGCGAATGTAACATCCAGTTTGCGTTCAACGCCCAAACCAACGACTATCGTGTCATCGAAATCAATGCACGTCTCAGCCGTTCGTCTGCGCTTGCTTCAAAGGCAACAGGTTATCCGCTCGCATTCGTGGCTGCTAAGATTGCACTTGGTTACACGCTCGACCAGATTGGCGAGATGGGTACACCTAACTCCGCATACGTGGCTCCTTCGCTCGACTATATGATTTGCAAGATTCCTCGCTGGGACCTCACGAAGTTCACAGGTGTAAGCCGACAGATAGGTTCTTCGATGAAGTCAGTAGGCGAAATCATGTCAATCGGTCGTACGTTCGAGGAGATGATTCAGAAGGGTTTGCGTATGATAGGGCAGGGTATGCACGGATTCGTAGGTAACGATCACTTGAAGTTCGACAACCTCGAAGAGGAACTTGCTAACCCAACCGACCTCCGTATCTTTGCTATCGCACAGGCTTTGGAAGAAGGATATAGCGTTGAGAAAATAGAAAACCTGACGAAGATTGACGCTTGGTTCATCTCTCGTCTGAAACATATCGTTGACTTGAAACATCAGTTGCAGCAACTCAATTCGCTGAACGAAATCAGCGATGAATTCATGCGCGAAGTGAAGTCATGCGGCTTCAGCGACTTCCAGATTGCACGCTTCGTCCTCAAACCAAAGGGCAACATGGAGCAAGCAAACCTCGAAGTACGCAGATACCGTAAGTCTTTGGGTGTACTGCCAGCTGTGAAACGTATCGAAACAGTGGGCGGTGAGCATCCTGAATTGACCAACTACCTCTACATGACTTACTGCACTCAAGGCTACGATGTAAACTACTACCACAACGAGAAGTCGGTTGTTGTGCTGGGTTCGGGTGCATACCGCATCGGTTCATCAGTAGAGTTCGACTGGTGTTCTGTAAACGCCATCAATACTGCTCGTAAGCTTGGCTACAAGAGCATCATGATTAACTACAACCCAGAGACCGTATCGACCGACTACGATATGTGCGACCGCCTCTATTTCGACGAATTGTCGTTTGAGCGCGTACTTGATGTCATCGACCTCGAACAGCCTCGTGGAGTCATCGTCAGCGTGGGTGGACAGATTCCAAACAACCTCGCTATGAAGCTCTATCGTCAGGATGTGCCGATTCTGGGTACTTCGCCAGTCAATATCGACCGTGCTGAAAACCGCGATAAGTTCTCAGCGATGCTCGACAAACTGGGTATCGACCAACCTGCTTGGCGTGCGCTCACCAGCCATGAGGACATCAAGGAATTTATCAAGGAAGTAGGCTATCCTGTCCTCGTTCGTCCGTCATACGTGCTCTCAGGAGCAGCTATGAACGTCTGCTATAGCGATGAAGAGCTCGACCGTTTCCTCAATATGGCAACAGAGGTCAGCAAAGACTATCCGGTAGTTGTCAGCCAGTTCATGCAAGACACCAAGGAGATTGAGTTCGATGCTGTGGCTCAGCAAGGTGAAATCGTAGAATATGCAATATCTGAACATATCGAGTTTGCAGGCGTACACTCAGGCGATGCAACGCTGGTATTCCCTGCTCAGCAAATCTATTACTCGACCATCCGTCAGTTGAAGAAGATCAGCCGTCAGATTGCTAAGGAACTGAACATCTCCGGACCGTTCAACATTCAGTATCTGGCAAAGGGACAGACCGTCAAGGTTATCGAGTGTAACCTGAGAGCTTCACGTTCGTTCCCGTTTGTTTCAAAGATTCTGAAGCACAACCTCATCGAGACAGCTACGCGCATCATGCTCGACGCTCCTTACACGAAGCCCGACAAGAGCGAGTTCGATATTGACCGTATCGGTGTGAAAGCCAGCCAGTTCTCATTCGCTCGTCTGCAGAATGCCGACCCTGTGCTGGGTGTAGATATGAGCAGTACAGGAGAAGTGGGCTGTCTGGGCGACGATATGAACGAAGCGCTCCTCAACGCCCTCATCGCAACAGGCTACCGTCTGCCTAAGAAGTCTATCCTCATCTCTTCAGGTGGCGCACGTGGCAAGATGGACCTCCTAGATGCATGTAAGACACTTCATACGAAGGGTTATGACATCTATGGTACTCACGGAACCGCTAAGTATCTCAATGAGAACGGAGTGCCTGCAATAGCAGTTGCTTGGCCTGATGAGGAAGGCGAGAATGTGCTCGACCTCATTGCTCAGCATCGCTTCGAACTCATCGTCAATGTGCCGAAGAACCAGACGAAGCGCGAGTTGACCAACGGCTACAAGATTCGTCGTGCAGCTATTGACCACAATATCCCATTGATGACCAATGCCCGACTTGCTAAGGCCTTCATCGAAGCCTTCACAGAGAAGAGTCTCGAAGACCTGCAAATCAAGAGTTGGCAGGAGTACGTGTAACTGCATAGCTTGTTTCATAGAAAAGGCTCAGGGGTGTTCCTTGAGCCTTTTTCAGTTTTATAGAGAAAGAAATGGGTTAGAGTATGATGACTTTGAGGTAGTCTTTCAGACGACAAAGCCAGTTGCCCATGCGGTTTTGGGAGTCATTGATGAGGATAATGGTCGATCGCCCATCATTGAGTTTCGGACCGATACACATTCCTTCGTAGTTGGCATAGTTGATTTTTCCGATGCGGATGTGGGTGCGGAAACTGGTGACGAGTTGCTTATCGACTACTTTTGTGGCATCTTTACCTGCTGCTTCGAATGCTTGGGGAGTGATGCGATAAAGCTTTATCTCGACGAACGAGCCGATAAGTTTTGAAGGACTATACAGGCTGCGTTCCATCACGATGATGCTACCGTCGTCCATCGCGATAAGTGAAGGAAGACCGTGTGCATAGAATTTTGTACGAGCCGTTCGATTCTTTCGTGGAGGATCGAGGCGATAGAGGAAGTGTCCGTCGGGTTGGAGATCGTCGCCAAAGCTTTGTAGATGAACCAGTAGGGGGTCGCTGTCTGCATCGCGCTTCAAAGCAGATTCTGTTGCTGTCCAGAAATGGCCGGTTGACGGGTTGTAGGTGAGCGCTTCGAAACCTCGGTTTGATTGGATTTGACCTATGCCGTAAATCTCTGGTATTTTCAATTCGTTGCCAGTAGGGATGCCATCCAAAGAATATTCGAGTATGCGCTGACTGGTTTCATCGGAAATGAATAGCGAGTTGGATGATGATCGATAGCAGATACCTTCCATATCGTGACTCGCGGGTGTTTGCGACCCAACCATCTTGTCGGAAACGTGCTTGATTTTCCCGTTTTTCAGATTGATGTTGACGGTAAAGAGATGGAATCCGTCGGTCTTCTCCTTATCGTTTACAACTGCATAGAGGGTATCGTTGATGCGTGTGATACCACTATAGTTGCCTGGAGGAATTCCCATGCGGCTGATGTTTGTCTGTCGGCGCAGGGTCTGAGCAGTTGCCCCCATGCTTATGAGCATGAGAGCAACAATAACCCACGATTTATTACCAATAACCATCCCTTATCGCTTAATAACCATTCCTTATTACACAATAACCATCCCTTATCGCTTAATAATCGTTCCTTATCGCTCAATAATCGTTCCTTATCGCTCAATAACCTGTAATCTATACAATAACCAATTTTACAGGCTTTCGATAATGGCTACAAGGTGTTTCCAAACCATTTCGACCGTAGGGATGAGCAGACGCTCGTCGGGCGAGTGTACGCCGCGAAGGGTAGGGCCGAAGCTGACCATATCAAGTCCTGGATATTTTTCGGAGAATAGTCCGCATTCCAAGCCTGCATGGATGGCACGTACCTTTGGTTCCTTATCGAACAACTCCTTATACTTCTCAACAGACAGCTGCAACAACTTTGAGTTGGGATTGGGTTTCCAACCTGGATAACCTTCATTGATGAGCACATCAGCACCAGCGAGTGAGAAGGCAGATGCAACCACATTGCAAACACAATCGAGCTGGCTCTTGGTGCTACTGCGCTGACTGGTCACAATCTTGATTTTACCCTCTTCTGGCATCTTGATGCTAGCAAGATTGGATGATGTCTCGACGAAGTGAGGAATGTCCTGACTCCACTCGTACACACCATTATGAACAGCATTGAGCGAAGCAATGAGATTGGTTGCTGTGATGTTGTCAATAGCGGTTTCTGGCAACTCACAACTCTCCATTGTGAATGTTGCATTGGGTTCGGTTGTGTGATACTCATCCTGAATTTCAGCAGCAAAGATGTTGAAATCGCTTCGTATTTCATGTTTCTGTACCTCAGGAATTGCAATCACAGCCTCAGCATGACGAGGAATCGCATTGTGGAGGTTTCCGCCATCAATACAGCACAGGAAGATGTCGTACTTGTTGTTCATCTGATACAGGAAGCGAGCTAATAGCTTATTTGCATTTGCTCGGTTCTTGTTGATATCATCGCCAGAGTGACCTCCTGTCAGTTTGTCAATCACAATCTTGACTGCCGTGTAGCCCTCAGGAATACTTTCTGCATAGTATTCGAACTCAATCTCAGTATTCACTCCACCTGCACATCCTATAAAGATTTCACCCTCATCCTCGCTGTCGAGATTAATCAGGTATTTGCCCGTCATGAATCCTGGTTGAATGGCGAAAGCGCCCGTAAGACCTGTTTCTTCATCACGCGTGAACAGGCATTCGATAGGTCCGTGCTTGATAGAGTCGTCAGTAAGGACAGCCATAGCCAAAGCAACACCGATTCCGTCATCAGCCCCAAGAGTCGTCCCTTTGGCTTTCATCCACTCTCCGTCAATATATGTTTCAATCGGATCGTTCGCAAAGTCAATCACACGGTCGCTTGTTTTCTCGCAAACCATATCCATGTGTCCTTGAATAACGATTGTCTCCTTGTTTTCCATACCTGGTGTTGCAGGTTTTGCAATCAAAACATTGCCAGCTTCGTCGGTTTTGAAGGCAAGATTGTTCTTCTGAGCAAATTCCTGCAAGTAGGCAATCATTTTCTCCTCGTGTTTTGAAGGTCGAGGCACCTTGTTGATTTCTGCAAAGTAATCAAATACTGCTTTTGGTTTTAATTCCATAATCTTTAAACATTATATGATTTGATGATTTGTATGTGAATAAAAGTTATTTTTCTGCTTTAATTCTTAAGTTTAGTCCTTAAAATACGAACTATTTCATAATTAATTCGTATATTTGCAAGCAAATTTAGTAAATAATGTTTGAACTTATACTGTTTTCGTCAATAATTCTTGCTATTTGCGTTGTTTTTTTGTGTATAAACATCGTAATGAAAGGAAAAGGAGACTTTCCTAACTCACATGTGTCATCTAACAAAGCGATGAGAGATCGCGGAATCGGATGTGCTCAAAGTCAAGATAGACTGGCACGAATGGAGAATCCACACGCCATCAGCGAAAACGAAAAAGACTAAAGAAAAATAGATAAAGACATGAACGTAAAGAATTTGATTTCAGGAAGTCTTGCAATGTTTGCTTTTGCTGCATTGCTGATTTCATGCGAACAGAAACCTGCAACAACTGCAGAAACAGAGACAGAACCTAAAGAAGAAGTGAAACCTGCGTTGAAGATCGCCTATGTGCTCATTGATACACTGACGAGCCAGTATGAGTATTATAAGGATGTTTCTGACAATTTCCAGAAGAAACAGGCAAATGCTGAAGCTACCATCAACGAAAAGGGTAGGAATTTCTCTGCACAGGTACAGGAATTCCAACGTAAGGTGCAGTCAAATGCAATTACTCAGCAGCAATATGAAAGCGAGCAGGCTCGTTTGCAGAAACTCCAACAGGATATTGATGGGCTTCAGGCACGACTCTCGAACTCTCTTCAGGAGGAATACCAGAAGGAGATGAATGCTCTGACTGACACCATTCGGAATTTCGCTGCTGCTTATGCGAAGGAAAAAGGTTACGATTTCGTGCTCTGTAAGAGTAGTGGAATAGATAACGTGCTCTATGGTGCTCCACAATATGATGTAACAGATGAAGTTGTGAAAGCATTGAATAAACGATATGCTAAGTCGTCAGAAAAGAAAGAGAAAACCGACGACACGAAAAAGAAATAATCTACAAAGAAATAGTCAACAAAAAAGGTGTGGTTTTCGAGCCACACCTTAATTATTTGCCTTCAATGACGATATTATTCTGCAAGCGTATCAACCTTTGCAGTATCGCAAGCACAAGGATCGTCACATCCTGCGCATGAATCACATGCACATGGATTGGTAGTTTTTGTACAAGCAGTTGAATCTTCTTCAACAGTAACCTTAGTAGTGTTGCTAACGCATGAAGCGAAAGAAACAGCTACAATAGCAACAAATGCAACTAAAAGCTTCTTCATTTTCTTTTGACTTTAATTGTTAAACGTTAATTGTTTCTAAAACCGCTGCAAAGTTAATAAACATTTTTTTATTCTCAATCAAAAAAGTAAATATTTTACAATTTTAAACAGAAAAACTTGTTTTTTCCATCATTTCAAGTGGTTTTTGTTGAAAAATGTATAACTTCGATAGGATTTAGCTCTTTTCAATACTAGCGTTTCTCCCACAATTTGAAGTCAGAGAAGCTTACCCATGCGGGGTTGTTCGAATAGGTTGTCTGGAATATACCAACACGAAGTGTCTGTCCTTCGAATTGAGGAACTCTCACAGGACTATTCGGCATATCTGTCCAAGTTTTCCCGTCACGAGAAGTGCGAGCATAAATCAGGTTGCCCTCCCTCTGAAGTTGCATGTATGGATCGTAGTTCCATCCTTGCTGATTGTTGTATTGAGGTCTGCCTCGGAAGATGGTGGTCAACATGTTACCGCAATTGTATGCGGGGAACACTCCGAGCTGAACTACCTGCTGGCGTGTCTCGCTTTGTGGGTAGATCACCATGAGGCCTCCTTCGTTGTAAGCAGGAGTGTTTCGACGTTCTGACCCCATGAGGTCAGCAACTTTCACCTGAACGATAAAGTCGCCTTTCACTTCCTTGTAAATCATTGGTCCGTTTACCTTCGGATTGCCGCTTGCACTGAAGTCGGTATCTGCGGATGTCAGTTTGAGTATGCCGTCAGATGCTTCGTATTTCACCTTATCATTGGTAACATACTTTCCATCCCATTCGTGGAAAGTCTTGAAGTCGTCAGTAAAGATATTAAACGCTTTCGAATCGATAGTGGCCGTCGCAAAGTGTTTTTGCCCAGTGTCTCCGTCGAAGATGAAAACAACGATGTGTTGTTCCTTCTTCCCATCTACAGCAAGCATCGTAGAGGAACTGTGCGACGGTTTGGACAGGTTGTTCTCTAAATCTTTTGGGTCGCTTGATGCATAATAAGCGAAACTGAGCTGCCCAGAGTGGAGGGGTTTGCCAGCCTTATCTGTAACTGTCACCTTAATCAGATTGGGTGTGATGACTTCGGTGTGGATGGCTACATTTTGAATGTCAATCTCTATTCTGTCCTGAGTGTCGGATTTATACTGATAGTCGGCATTCACTTCTTCTGCGCTGAGGCTTCGGTCATAGAGTCGCAGGGAGTGGATATAACCGCTAAATGCTTCGCCTCCACCCGCATCTGCACCAATTGTGATAGGTCCGTTTGGTCTTAACATAATGAAGTTGTTCTTCTCTCGAATCAGTTTCCCGTTGAGATAGAATCGCTGGAACCATCCATCGAAAGTAACTGTCCAATATTGCCATTTGCCCTCTCCTTCACGGACTTCATTGGGGAAGCCTGCACTCTCGAACGAACCTGCATGATCCACAATACCTGTCTCACGGTTCGTGCTGTTGTTGAATTGGAACGCAGTTAGGTCGCCTGTGCTTGGAGTGATACTTGCGATACACTCGTTTGGCCCTACTGACGGATTGAAAATCCAAGCAGAGATTGTGTAAGCAGCATTGTAGGTAAAGTTCTTCGGACAATCGAAGCTACTTGTCAGGTGCTGCTTCCCATCGAAAAAGAAGGCGTATTTACTTTGGATTATTTCTACCAATAAGTCATCCTCAGTTGTGAACTCTCCTCCGGCTCTGTTCTTTACTGTTTTGGTTAAGAGTGCTTTCCCTTGTGCGTAATCGTTTGCGTTGATATCGACAACCAACCCATTATTGAAGTACTTTCTCTCCGTTGGATTCACGTCTTTCTTGTGGAGGTTCGGATAACCACGATTCACAGCCTCATAGTCCATTCCCTCGATAGAAGGGAGTAGGGTAGAAGGGTCGTTTTTCTTCGTCGCATTATATACTTTTACATTCCACAAGGCTCCAAAGTGTCCGTTCTTCTGAGTGTCTGTAATGGTCACCTTGATGTATCTGGCTTTTGTGTCGCCTTTTTCTATCATCGGCGAACCTGCATCTGTATTCTGTGTCTTGTCGGCAAAGAGGCTCCAGTTCTGTCCGTCAATGGATGTTTCCACTTTGTATTGATAGAAGAACGTAGCATATTCGAATTGCAACCATACCTGATTGAATTGGGTTGGTTTCCCTAAATCGATTTGTAGCCAAGCCTCTCCCTGATTATTCGCAGGACGCCACAAGGTTCCGTTATTGTCATCTACAGCATACTCTGCCTTGAAGTCATTTCCGAGCACAGATGATGCAGTGACCTTTGTTTGGAAGGCAAGATTCTGAATGGCGTTTTTCTTCGCTTTCTTTGCGAGAGAAGAAGGGAGAAGACCTGTGTGAGTAGGAACAATCGGCTTAATATCTCCATTTGCTTCGAACTCAATCTTATCGATACATAACTGACGATTGAATCCATGAACTGAGTGAGGATTGTTGTGACGATGATAAACAATGTAATAGTCGTCTCCGTCAACAAGGATGGAATGGTGACCAGGTCCGTGTACCGTTCCGTCGCTATTACTCTTCAAGATACAGCCTTTGTATTCGTAGGGTCCCACAGGACTTGTCTTGCTTGTAGCATACTGAACTCTGTAGGTATCATCGTGGCAACTGCCTGATGAGTATGTGAAGTAATAGACTCCATTTTTCTTGAACACAAACGGTCCTTCGAAGAAGTCTTTCAGTTGTGTATTCGGAACGAGACCTTTGTCTGTGAACGATTTTCCGTCAGCTGCCAATTTAGCCCATCCACATCCTGAATTCTCATAGATGCCCCATGTGCCTACAAACATATATTGCGAACCGTCGTCATCGGTGAATACCTGTGGGTCGAGTGTGATAGCCATAGGATCGCAATAGCGGTCGCGCATCAATACCGCATCGGGACGTCCCAGCATATTGGTCCAAGGACCTACAGGTGAATCGCTCTCGCCTACATATACCTGACAAGGGGTGCAGTAGTAGTAACGATATTTTCCGTCTTTCGTAGGGATAACTTCTGGTGCCCATACAACTTCAGTGGTAGGCCAGTTCATCACTACGTTTCGCCAGTTGACGAAGTCTTTCGACATCCACACCTGAGCAGGACCATATCCGTTACCTGTTCCGTCTGTCGTTGCGTAAATGTAGAATGTGTCGCCAAACTTACGGATAGTTGGGTCGGCAAAGTAACCTGGAATAAAAGGATTCCCGTTGCCTGGAGTATTCCAAGTAGCAGGAGTTTCTTGTGCACTTAGTGAAAAGGATGCAGCAAATAGAATTGCTGAGAGAATAGATTTGTTCATGTAGATTAGTAGTTTTAGAGATTAGCGTTGCGACGTTTGCCACAACGCTAATCATTGATTCTTGAATTCGTCTTATTTGATTAATACTTTCTTTCCGTTGATGATGTTGATACCCTTTCTTGGAGAAGCTATGCGTTGACCAGAGAGGTTGAAGATTGCTCCTTCACTTTGAGAACGTGCTGGGACGATGTCTCTGATACCTGTATCACCATCTTTCGTTACCTTAATGTTGAATCGGTAACCCTTTCCGTTATATGTTGCAACGATTGCAGTTGTATATTCAGATTCGCTAAGAGGATTCATCACAAGAGAATGGAATTCACCATCTGTATAGCCAACACTGAATAATGCTCCTGTAAATTCTTCTGGCAACAGATATCCATTGAGGGTGAAATAGAATCCGTACATTTCATCGTAATCAGCTGGTTTGACTAACTGATACAGATTGTTGTATGCCACCCAAGTGAGTTTGCCGGCATCGTCACAATCGAGAACTTCCAACACGTCTGATAAGTCGTAAGGCGTAGCTGCAAAGTCGGTACCTTCTGCATTGTGTGCAGGTAGGGTGATGTTTGTTTCCATGACGATTTCAACAGGATTACGTTTTTCAACAAAGACGACATTGATGTTGAGACGAATCTTCTTGCCTGATTCGTAGTTGACAAGATAGAATACATTCTGATAGTAGTCGCCTACAGCTGCATCACCTGGCTGATACCAGAAGTTGAAGCTATCCTCAGTGTGTCCTTCGTGGCTCTCAGGATCTTCTTCGACAAAATATCTTTCATATCCGATTCCGTATGCCTTTGTCATCATTGGGAATGGACTTAGTGAAGCCGCGATATGTAGCAGCTCTTCATTCTGGAAGAGACCGTAAGTATTCATCATCAAGTAACCCTTTCCTCTTGTGATAGCGTTCGAGAATGCGCTGTTATAGTTCTTAATGACTTCACCATCGTTACTCATCAAGGTGTTTTCAACACAGAATTCATAAGTGCCCTCACCGAGTAAAGCTTCCATCTGATCTTGTGTAAAGGTGATAGCATGAATCATGTAGTCATCTTGTACGAGTTTTACATCTGTGGTGTGTTCTGCAGCCATAGGCACGATTTCCACAGCAAAGGTCATAGAGTCAACAAGTTCGCATTCGTCGAATCGTGGATAAGGATTGACGGTTAGACTTACATTGAGTTTGTAGTATGAATTTGCGCCTACGAGATAGAACGAACCCTTTAAAGTTGTTCCGACAAACGAATAGTTGGGGTAGATGCCTACATGCAAAGCATTCAGTCCTTTTTCTGCATCAGGTTCGAAAAAGAGTGCATGCTTCTCGTCACTGTATTCACATACATAGCCGTCTGTGTTTATCCAGTAACCTCCGTAGAAAGCAGTTGCGTTGTCTGTGAGTTCGTTTTCTGCACTTTCTCCGTAGAGCACCAGCTTCATGTCTTCTCCCCAATGCTTGCCTTCTTCGTAACCTTTACAGAGGGGCACAGGAAGGGTTGAATAGATGGATTCGTAGAGTGAGTCGGCATTGAAGTTGATGACACGATAATTATACACAGAGTTATAGAAAATCGACACGTCTGCATTGCTTTCTCCTACCTTTGTCAAATCTGCAAGTTTGGGTGTCTCTGATGCTGTGATAGTGAGAGATATCTTAATTTCTATTGCGTTTCCTCCGTTGATATAATAAAGCAGCGCAAAGTATGTGTCACCTGGATCCATAGCACTGGCTACTTGTCCGACTGTCAGCGAGAGTAGCTTTTCGTCCAGTTCGATGTTGCGTATGTACATCATTGGATCATTGATGGTATCGGCGATACATTCACCAGACAGTTCTCCTGTTGTTTCATCAAACAATTCTGCGAGCCACCAGCCTTCACGATAGTTGTATTCGGCTGTCAGTTCGTCAAGCTTTCCTTCAGTCACTGAGTCATATTGAGCAATAAATAACTTGTGGAGTGTCATTCCCAATCCTCCGCTGCTCAATTTCGATAGGGCATCTGTCAGGTCAACAGTTACTCGTTGAGAAGCGTTGATGTGTCTTGCTTCCTGTGCAGTGAGTTTTACTTCTACTTTGTCAACGATGGTCAATTCCGAGCGTTTTGGGTTCTCTGCGTTTGCCACGTTTGCTATCAAGGAGAGCATCATGGCGAACAAAATAGTAATGTTACGTTTCATATATTTTCTTTTTTGTCTATTTTCGCTGCAAAGATACAAATAAATCGTGAAAGTACAAAACAAAAAGGTGCATCTTTATGAAAGACACACCTTATTTATTATTATATTATACGTTAGGATTTACTTTACGATAAACTTTTTACCATTCATGATGTAAACACCTTTCGTTGCGTTCTTTACCAAACGGCCAGTAAGGTCGTAGATCTTATTGTCATTAGTCTGGTTCATTTCAACAAAGTTGATTGCTGCAGCTTCACCGATAGTGATGTTGAACTGGCAACGTTTGTTGTCGTAATAAGCGTAGATTGTGAATGTGAAGGTCTTGTTAAGATTTTCATCATCAATAATCCAGCTGAAGAATCCGTTTTCGTCAACTGCGTAACCAACCAAAGCTACGAGGGCAGCATCGTCAGTTGTGATCTTGGCATCCTTATCGAATGCGAAGCCTTCAAGTTCGTCATATTGGTTACTGAGAATACCGTCTTGGTCGATTGCCATCCAAGTACCGTTCTCAATAAACTCACTTTCTGAACAGCCAAATGCTTCGTACATTGGGGTCAGGTCGTATGGAGTATATGTTCCATTCTCTGTGTCTGACTCATCACGAGCTGGGAGTGTCAGGTTGTAAGTTGCAATTGTCTCTGCTTCAGGAAGGATATCTTCTACATAGACAACTGTGATGACAAACTTGATCTGCTTGCCTGCATCTTGATTTACAAGGTAGAAGTTATCTGTGTACTTAGCGCCAACTGACTGTGAACCTGGGTACTGGAAGAACTGGAATACACCGTTTGCATAGCAGATACCGTATGTATCGCCACCTTTCCAAGTACCTACAGACGATTTGTTCTCAACATTTGCTGCTGGTTCCATCCAGAAGCCTGGTTTTGGATCACAAGAATAGTTCTTTGAATAAGTACCGTTGCCTACTGAGTCGATTACTTCACCATAGAAAGTAGGACTTGCTGTACCAAGCTGAGCTTCAATGAAGCTAATGTCTGCGTCGATTGGCCTATCCATCAAGTGATAGTCAGTCTCGTTCGCAGCATTCGAACCGTAGTTCTGATAATCTGTTCCGTGAGGAACGATGCGATAGGTGTAGTACTTGGTTGCTACGATTTCACATTCTTCAGGTTTGGTAATCACCTTCGTTGTGTCTTCCTTTTCACCAATCTGGATGTCCATCTTCAATTCGTAGTATTCGTTGTCGAGTACATAGAAGAGTGAACCCGTAGTCTTTTCTCCACCTTCAAATATATTTGGCATGTGACCGATTTCAATTCTTGTATTGAAGTTGTTTACAAAGTAACTCTTCACTGAAGTGTTCCAACCGATAGGATGACTCTCCATATCCATCCAATAACCACCAGCAGCAGCGCCACTCTGACCTTCGCCTGTTGTGTAAGCAGTCGTTGGATTTCCACTTTCGTCGAGAGCTGTGAATTGCAAGTCAGCTGCTACAGTTCCATCCTTGAACAAGCCGACTATAGAGTCAATATTAATGGTATAAGCGGTTGCTGAATATCCGGCATCGATATCACGTATCAATGAAACAGTTTCGCTACCTACACAAGTCTTCTGATCCCATGGGAGGTCTTCGATTTCCTTAGGAATAATCTTGAGTCTCAGGGTAAATTCTACAGCCTTCTTTTCTGGGCTTACAAGGTAGACCTTTACAAAGTTGTTAGCACCAACCTTCAATTTTCCACTTTGACCAATTTGTACTTTCAGCGAGTCTCCATCGTAGCCAGTTGATGAGAAGTGTACATTGAACTTAGACGCATCGCCTTGAACTCCCTGAACACACTCTTCGGTTTCATCACCAGTGTTCTCATCAAACAAAGCATTCATCCAAGCTGTTGAAGAATAGTTGAGGTTTGTCAGCTCGTCACTCTTCACTTCGTCCTCATTCAGCTGACCTACATATAATAAATACTTATACCAAACACTATTGAATTTTTCTGCATCATAGCCAATGAGCGATGCGAGGTCGCCGACTTTGATGCCAAAAGTTTCAGATGCGGTGTTGGTGCGAGGATATTCCTCTGCAGCAATTTCAAATGACTTCACGATGGTCAACTCATCCAGACGATACTTAGGAAGCTCTTCGTAAGTAAGTTTAACGATAACGTAACAAAACTTTGTGTTGTCGCTTGGGTTCTCAATGCGATAGGTTGCCTTGTAAGTTGCAGGCGTACCTGTCTGGCCACTCATGCCACCGATGTAGTAGATGTGTGGGTCCTTGTTCCCTTCTTCATCAGCTACTGGAGCAAAGTCAGCCTTTACACAGATGCGTGCATCGCTTCCCCAACTTTCCCAGTCACCGTTGGCATTACGCCAACCGTCGGTAGTACCCAATTTGTAGTCAGGGTCAAGAGAGCCGTCTGATTGAACAGCAAACGCAGATGCATCAGCCAACGGGCATCCGATTTCTGCAGCGATAGCCTCCTCGTCTAATGTCTGAGTGTACGATTCGTACGACTCGCCACAGATAGAGGTGAATTCGTAAACGAATTCTTTCTGCGCATTAGCACTGACAGCAAACAACATTGCTGCCATCGTGATAAGTGTAGTAATTGTTTTCTTCATGATAAGAAATGTAATTGTTTGATTAATAATTTTGTTAACTCTAAACAGGTGGATTCAGCACTTGTTTTTACACTGCAAAAGTAGTAATAATAAATAAGGTGACCAAACTTTTTCTCTCTTTTTTTGCAATTTTGATACATTTTTTTGAATAAAACGCTCATTTTAAGAGAAACGAACTGAATCTTCATTCAAAATCCTAGCGGAGAGACGGGGATTCAACTTTGTCAGCCGATCCCCGTCTTAATTCCTTGCGGAGAGACGGGGATTCGAACCCCGGATACGCTTTTGACGTATACACGCTTTCCAGGCGTGCCTCTTCAGCCACTCGAGCATCTCTCCTTGTTTTTCGGGTGCAAAGGTACGAAAAAGTTGGGAAATAAGCGTTCGGAATGATAAAAAAATGAGAAAGGAGTTATTATTTTTCAGTTGAATACCGATTCTTCACTTCGTAATGGATGTTTGCACTATGGTTTCGATACCGCTTGCGGTGGAGGAGTGTGTAATTCTATTTACTATTTGACAATTTACTATTTCCCCATTTAACTTCCGATTTTCGTACCTTGTTTTTCGGTTTTCGATTCTGACTGCCGACTTTCGTCCTCTAGGTCTAATTTTTGTTTCCCTTAAGGGGAATTTTTGTTACCCTTAGGGGCTGCAAAAAAACTCGCTCGAATTTGATTTTACAAAGTTGTGAATAAAAATCGATAGGACCAAATGTTTTCGTAAATATTTAAGTTAAATGGTGAAACTATTATTTCAAAGATTAATGATTAATGGTTTTTACTCGCACCCTAGCGGCTGCCAATTGTAATGATCATTCGTGATGATATTGTTCTCCTTTGATGATGGTGAATGCTCGATAGAGTTGCTCAACGAAAATCATGCGTACCATCTGGTGCGAGAAGGTCATTTTCGAAAGCGAGAGTTTTTCGTTTGCTCTTCCGTAGATGTCAGGGGAGAATCCGTATGGCCCTCCGATGATGAAAACGAGTCGTCGGCTGACTGATTGCTGCTTTTTGCTCATCCAAGTCGCAAACTCAATGCTTCTGAGTTCCTTCCCGTGTTCATCGAGCAGGACAACATAGTCGCTGTCTTGCAGCAGCTTCAGGATGAGGTCGCCTTCCATCTTTTTCTGCTGCTCTTGTGATAGCGATTTGGTATTTTTCAGTTCGGGTATGACAGTCACTTCGAACGGAGTATAGTGTTTTATCCGCTCGCTATAGTCATCGATGATGCCCTGAAAGGTGTTGCTGTTGGTTTTTCCAACCAATATCAAATATATCTTCATATCAATCAATACCCCTTAACCTCTAACTTTTAACTTTTAACCCTTAACCCTTAACCCTTAACCCTTAACCCTTAACCTCTAACCCTTCACCTCTCATCTTGTCACATTTTTCACACCCTTTACTCCTTGTATCTTTTTTATGAGTTGGTTGAGGCGTTTGTTGTCGTCGATCATGATGGTGAGGTTGCCTGCGAAGAGTCCGTCTTCAGATGACTTGATGTCGATGCTGCGAAGCAGAATGTTCTTCTCTTTTGCGATGATGCTGGTGATGTAGCTGACGATACCCACATCGTCATTTCCGATGATGTGCAGGGTAATCGCAAACATTCCGCTACTTTGTTCTGCCCAGTTCACTTCGATGGCTCTATACGACATTTGCTCGAGCAATCTGCGGCAGTTTGGGCAGTTTTTCCGATGGATTGTGATGCCTCGACTGATGGTTACGAATCCTATGATATCGTCACCATAAATAGGGTTACAGCATTTTGCCAGGTTATATTCCACACCTTTTATATGATTACCAATAAGGAGTACATCCTTCCCTGATTTGCCTGTTAACTCAGGGTTTCCTTCATCGAGTTTAAAAGTTGATGCGCTGATGGTTTCCGCAAGTGGAAGTTCGTTGTTCTCGCGTTTCTGTTCCTCAATATAGGCGTCAATCACACGATCCACACCCAGCACCTCTTCAGTCAAAGCTTTGTAGAACTCCATCACATGCTTGAATCCCAATCGCTTGATGGTTTTCATCAGAGTCGGCTCAACAATTTCGAGTTTTCGATTCTTGAACTTGCGCTCGAGCGTTTCTTTTGCGTATGTGGCAGTCTTCAATTCCTGCTCGTTGATGCTCTGGCGTATCTTGCTACGTGCTTTCGACGTGATGGCGTAGTTGAGCCAATCGCGTTTGGGCAATTGGTTTGGGTTGGTCAGAATCTCTACCTGATCGCCTGTTTTGAGTTTTGTGCGTACAGGCACATTCTTTCCGTTCACCAATCCTCCGCTACAATGCGAGCCGATGTTGGTATGAATTTGGAAGGCAAAGTCGAGTAGGGTAGCGCCCTTTGGAAGTTTGAAGAGGTCGCCTTTAGGTGTGAAGACAAAGACTTCATCGCTGTAAAGGTCGACTTTGAACTGGTCGACAATCTGCTCATCTGATGTCCCTTGTGTTTCCAAAGCACTACGGATATCTTTCAGCAAATCTTCCAACTTTGCACCACTATCCTTTACACCTTTGTACCTCCAATGGGCTGCCAAACCGTGTTCGGCAATATCGTCCATCCGCTCAGTTCTGATTTGTATCTCCACCCATTTGCCTTCAGGACCCATCACAGTGGTGTGCAGGCTCTCATATCCATTGCTTTTCGGCACACTGAGCCAATCGCGAAGACGTTTCGGGTTGGGGCGATACATGTCTGTCACGATGCTGTACACCTGCCAGCAATCTTGCTTTTCCTTTTCAGGTTGAGAGTCGAGGATGATACGGATAGCGAAAAGGTCGTAGATGCCTTCGAACTGACATTTCTGTTTCTGCATCTTTTGCCAGATGGAATGGATGCTCTTTGTGCGTCCCTTGATGTGGAATTTCAGGTTTGCAGCTGTGAGTTTCTCTTCGATAGGAGTGATGAACTTCTGTATATACTCATCGCGTGCTTTCTTGGTGGCATTGAGTTTCTCCTTAATCATGTAGAAAGTCTCTGTCTCCAAGTATTTTAACGATAAATCCTCGAGTTCTGACTTTATCAGGTAAAGACCCAGTTTATGAGCGAGTGGGGCATAAAGGAAACTGGCTTCTTTGGCCACTCTCCTACGAGCTTCATCGCTGCCAAGCTCTTTGATTTGACGCATCAGGTTCACACGATCGGCAATGATGATGAAAATCACCCTCATGTCTTCTGCGAACGAAAGCATCAGGTCGCGATAGTTTTCTGTGTCCACACTTGTGCTTTTTGCATAGAGGTCGTTTACTTTCAGCAATCCATGAATGATTTTCGAGACTTCCTCACCAAACATTGTGTTGATTTCGTTCTCCGAAATCAACCCCATGTGTACATACTCATGGAGCATGGTGCTGATGATGATTGCCCGACTGACACCTATTTCTTCTATAGTAATAAGGGTTGTCTGTAGGTCAAACAACACAGGATTGAGACCAAATACACGTTCAATCTCAGTTTGTTGACGGATTTCCTTGCTTTTGTCAAGAATCAGTCTTCGTATGTTGGCTTGCTCGTCTTTGTTGATAATCTCGGTAGTGAGACTTTCAACTTTTTGCAAGGTCTCGATTATTTGTTCTGTTTGCGCATTCATGGTTACCCTCCTTTGCAAATTAAGTGCAAATTTAATGATAATAATTGAATCTGCATCTTTTTTAGCAATTTTTAGTACGACTCTAGCAAAAAATTACTAACTTTGTCGAAGAATTCTTGCAAACCAAAAAAAATTACTATATGCTTACACAAAAAGATAAGGAGTTCCTTCAGTCGAAAGGTATATCCGAGGAACAGTTCAACAGACAGCTCGGACAATTCAAGACTGGTTTCCCGTTTCTGAAACTGGCAGGGGCCGCAGCTCCAGGTAGTGGTATCACGGTTGCAGACGAAAGTCAGCAACAAGAGTATCTCAACGCGTGGGACGAATACTTGAAAGGTAGTCATACCGTACAGAAGTTCGTACCTGCATCAGGTGCTGCTTCGCGTATGTTTAAGAACTTGTTTGAGTTCCTTGATGGAGATTCTGATGTGCCCGACAATGACTTCATGAAGATTTTCTTTGCACATATATCATGCTTTGCATTCTATGATGCGTTGAACGATTCGTGTGTTGTCAATGAAGGTAAGACGGTAGAAGACCTGATAGCAGATGGCGACTATAAAGCTGTTGTAGCATGTCTGCTGAATGAGGAAGGACTGAGTTATGGAAAACTGCCAAAGGGCCTTTTGCAGTTCCATTCGTACGAGGATAGCGTTCGTACTCCTCTTGAGGAACATCTGGTCGAAGGTGCACTCTATGCAGCAGGTAAGGACGGTAAGGTGAATGTGCATTTCACCGTAAGCCCAGAGCATCGTCCGCTGTTTGAAACACTTGTGGCATCGAAGAAAGGTGAGTATGAAGCTAAGTTCGGTGTGACATACAACATCAGCTTCTCTGAGCAGAAATCAAGCACAGATACTGTAGCTGCTACGATTGATAACGAACCGTTCCGTAACGAAGATGGTTCGATTCTGTTCCGTCCAGGTGGTCATGGAGCACTGATTGAAAACCTGAACGACATCGATGCTGATGTTATCTTTATTAAGAATATAGATAATGTGGTGCCCGACCGCTTGAAAGACCCAACGGTGCGCTTTAAGAAAGTCATAGCTGGTGTTCTCGTGTCTTTGCAGCAGCGAGCTTTTGATTACATCCGTCTGCTCGATACGGGTAAATATACCCATGAGGACTTAGAGAAGATGGTTCGCTTCATGCGTGACGAACTGTGCTGTCGAAATCCGAACCTTAAGAACCTTGAGGATACAGAGATGGCTATATATCTGCGTAGCAAACTCAATCGCCCAATGCGTGTCTGCGGAATGGTGAAGAATGTAGGCGAACCAGGTGGAGGTCCGTTCCTCGCATACAATCAAGATGGAACCATCTCATTGCAGATTCTTGAAAGTTCACAAATCGACACCAATAACGAAGAGTATGTCAAGATGTTCAAGAGTGGAACTCACTTCAATCCTGTAGATCTTGTATGCGCTGTAAAGGACTATCAGGGCAATCACTTCGATTTGACCAAATATGTCGATCAGCAGACAGGATTCATCTCTTCGAAGAGCAAGAATGGTAAAGAACTCAAAGCCCTTGAGTTGCCTGGATTGTGGAATGGTGCTATGAGCGACTGGAATACAGTATTCGTTGAGGTGCCGCTTGAGACCTTCAACCCGGTAAAGACCGTCAACGATTTGCTCAGAGAGCAGCATCAGTAGAAAGTAAAAATTTTTTTAAACATAAAAACCTATTATTCTCCAAAATGAAAAAGATCATGCTTTTGGGATCAGGCGAGCTTGGTAAAGAGTTTGTAATCGCCTGCAAGAGAAAAGGTCAGTACGTTGTAGCATGCGATGCATACGAACATGCACCAGCTATGCAAGTTGCTGATGAGTGCGAAGTATTTCCTATGCTCGATGGTGATGCCTTGATGGCAGCAGTAAAGAAGCATAAGCCAGACATCATCGTTCCTGAGATTGAGGCCATCCGTACAGAAAAACTCTACGAATGTGAACAAATGGGCATTCAGGTGGTACCATCAGCTCGTGCCGTCAATTTCACGATGAACCGTAAGGCAATCCGTGAGTTGGCTCATACCGAACTCGGACTCCAGACAGCCAACTATAAATATGCGAAGACCTACGAGGAATTCGAGGCTGCCGCAAACGAGATTGGCTACCCATTTATCGTGAAGCCGTTGATGTCTTCTTCAGGACATGGTCAGAGCAAGGTGGACAGCCCTGCAGACTTGCAGAAGGCTTGGGACTTCGCTGCAAAGGGTGCACGTGGTGACATCAAGGAAGTGATTGTAGAACAGTTCATCAAGTTCGACTACGAAATTACCTTGCTGACGGTTACTCAGAAGAATGGACAAACCCTGTTCTGTGCACCAGTCGGACATGTTCAGAAGAGTGGCGACTATCGTGAGAGCTTCCAACCTATGCCAATGAAACCCGAGCATCTGAAAGCCGCTCAAGAGATGGCTGCAAAGGTGACAGGCGCACTTACAGGTGCTGGTATTTGGGGTGTTGAATTCTTCATCAGCAATCAAGATGGAGTTTATTTCTCAGAACTCTCACCACGTCCACACGACACAGGTATGGTGACGCTTGCAGGAACCCAGAACCTCAGTGAGTTTGAATTGCATTGTCGTGCCGTTCTTGGCCTGCCTATTCCTGAGATCACACAGGAGAAGAGTGGGGCAAGTGCCGTTATTCTTTCAGGAATCGAGACAGAGCATCCTGACTATAAGGGCATAGAGGATGTTTGTGCAGCACCTCGAACTTACTTGCGTATTTTTGGAAAACCTGTTGCTCATGTGAATCGTCGTATGGGTGTCGTAGTATGTTACGATAAGTTGGGTACTCCACTCGATGAGTTGCGTGACAAGTGTAAGTCACTTGCCGCCAAGGTGGAAGTCATCTAATAGATAACGCAGGTCCTCAGTTGACCTGCGTTTTTTTTAGCCTTTCTTTCCCACAAGGTTGAATTGTCAGGAAATACCATCTTGACTCCTTGGGAATCCCAGTTTTTTAAATTTCTTTTTACATTTCTTTTGGCAGTTTTACAAAATTGTGTTATATTTGCCCTCGTATTACTATAAGCCTATTGAAACATGAAAGAAAAACTACAAACCAACAGTATTTGGATGGCTGCCATACTAACTTTATGCTGTGTGATGACTTGCTGCCTTTGTGTTGTTGTTGCTGCAGTTTGCTAGTATGAATGATCAAGAGTTGGGACTATCACCTAGGAAGGTGTATTCGAAGTTAGAACTTTTGGCTGATGGGTATTGGCTACGTGGGTCAACATCTTGACGGTTGCGCAGGTGATTGACGATGCGCTCGTAGCAGTCAAGTGCGCTTTGTGCCTTGAGTTTCGCATGGAAACGAGTGTCCATGTATTGGAACTTATTAGTATCTTTGATGGGTACCACTCTCTTGAATACGAGGATGCCTTCATACCATCCTGGATTTTCCTCTGCCATGAGTTCGAGCACAGATTTCTTCTTTTCTGGAACATAAGTTCCAGATGCTTTCTGTTCGTTGCGTAGTCGTTCCATTTCCTTGAATTCTGCAAGGGTATTTGCTTCTGTCTTCAGGAAGAGAATGTAGTTGGAATAGCCTACCTTGAGTCGGTAGGGATACTGGTTGTTGGACGTGTAGAAACTGTTGACGCGATTGATTACATCGCCTGTCAGCTTCAGGTCTTTGATGGTTTCAAGAAATGCGACAACCTCGTCCATTGTGGTTGCTAATGCATCTTGTTCAAAATATCGAATATATAAGTTCATAATAAAATAGTTTGTGCCTGAGTGTGCATTTTTTTCTCTTGAAAAAACATGTAACTGCTGGCGGGTCTAAAAACCTAAAAAAACTTCTGTTAATAAAAAACCGTTGCAAAGATAAGAAAAAAAGTTTAATTGTTGATGGTTTAGATGCTTAAAAATGAAAAAAAGAAGAAAAAAGTAAAAAGCAAATTGTTAAATGGTAAATTATTATTACCTTTGCATTACGATTTAATCATTTAACGGATGAAGACGATTGATTGTTTTATTCCATATAGCGATGTCGAGACTGTGAAGCAGAATGTTGAGCAGTTTAAGGCTTCGGACAAAGTGAATCACATTTTCTTACTTGCTCATGATGCCACCCTGCCTCAGATAGAAGGTTGCAGCGTGTTGTTTATTGACACCTTGGAGAGTTCTGCTACTTTGCGTCAGTTGGCCTTGGTCGCTAAGTCGGATTATGTGGCTGTGTATGGTAAGTTCTTGCCGATTAAGGTAGGGTATGGTGCGATTGACCGCGTGTTGACGATTGCCGAGAGTGTGGATGCTGGTATGTTGTACAGCGATCACTATGCAATGAAGGAGGGTGTATTGACAAAGGCACCAGTGATTCCATATCAGAAAGGTAGTGTTCGCAACGACTTCGACTTTGGCTCGCTACGATTTGTGAAAACTTCGTTGCTCAAAGCTTGCGCTAGTCAATACCGCGATATGCAATGGAAGGCTGCTGGGATGTACGAACTGACGCTGTTTGTGAGTCGCCAGACGGAGCCTGTTTTCTATATCAACGAGTATCTTTATACTGAGGACGAGACGGATTTGAGAAAGAGCGGTGATAAGCAGTTCGACTATGTTGACCCTCGAAATCGTGAGGTTCAGATAGAGATGGAGCAAGTGTGTACGGATCATTTGAAGCAGATAGATGCCTATATTTCTGCTGAGGATGTGACAGACCTTGCTTTAGATGGAGGTTCCTTCCCCGTTGAAGCATCTGTGATTATACCAGTGAAAAACAGGGAACGCACGGTGGAGGATGCTATCATGTCAGCGATGTCGCAAAAGACAACCTTCAACTATAACATCATCGTGGTAGACAACCATTCGACAGACGGAACAACACAGATAGTGAATCGTTTGGCGAACTACGACCCGCGTGTGATACATATCGTTCCCGATCGTGAGGACTTGGGAATAGGCGGATGCTGGAATAGGGCTATTCAGGACCCACGATGTGGTCGTTTTGCTATTCAGTTGGATTCTGATGACCTGTATTCGCGTGAGTCGACCCTGCAGATGATCGTCGATAAGTTCTACAACGAACGCTGTGCAATGGTGATTGGTTCGTATCGAATGTGTGACTTTAACTTGCGAACTCTTCCGCCAGGCACGATAGACCATAAGGAATGGACAGATGAGAATGGACGTAACAATGCGTTGCGTATCAACGGATTGGGTGCTCCAAGAGCATTCTACACACCTTTGCTGCGACAGATAGGTGTGCCAAATACCAGTTATGGTGAGGATTATGCTTTGGGACTTGCTTTCTCGCGTAAATATAAAATAGGTAGGATATTCGAAGTTGTATATCTTTGTCGTCGCTGGGAAGGAAACTCAGATGCCGCCCTTTCACCTGAAAAGGTGAATCAAAACAATTACTATAAGGATATGTTGCGTACGTTGGAAATCACTACTCGACAGAAGTTGAACCATTATTGGAAGGGTAGGGCAACTCAGCAGGATGCTGATGCGTTTTTTAAAGCCCAACTGATTGATTGGCCCGAAGTAGGTGAACGCTATCGCAACTTGAATGTACAAACCAAATCATTTGCCTTCGGAGGCAAGACCTATACCGTGCAGCATAATCCTGGGCGTATCGTTTCGACGGGAGCAAAGATTGACAAGGACACCATCCGTCATCGAGCCTGCTTCCTCTGCGACATCAATCGCCCGTCTGTGCAGCATGGTCTCGCTTTGAACGATCGTTTTCAGTTGCTCGTCAATCCGTTCCCGATTCTTAAACAGCATTTTACCATCGTCTTACGGAAACATAGTCCTCAGCAGATAGAGCCATACTATTCTGATATGCTTGACTTTGCTGATCGTCTCGACCGTATGTTCATATTCTATAATGGTCCTTTCTGTGGTGCTTCGGCTCCCGATCACATGCATTTTCAGGCAGGGCCTAAGGAGCAGTTGCCTAATGCTTGTTTGACAAAATACTACGAGCTACGTGCCAAGAATATGGACGAGATGATGATTCTATTCCGTAATGTGTATGATAGTTTCCCTGTTATCACAGGAGAACTTGAACCACGCATCAACGTCCTAACATGGAAAGAGAACGATGAATGGGTATCGATTGTCATTCCTCGTACGAAACATCGTCCGTCTTGCTATGAAGCAGAGGGAGAAGTAAAAATGTTGGTAAGTCCAGGTGCACTCGATATGTCAGGTCTGATGATTATTCCGCGAGCTGAGGATTTCAACCGACTCAATTCAGAATTGGTCGAAAGTATCATCAAAGAGTGTGGCGTATGATGGAACCTGAGGTAAAAGTCGGTATAGTACACGCCCAGAAGATACGTCTGGCTTTGAATGGGAACTTTGCGGCCAAAGGAGAGATGGTTGAAGGTCCTCAAGATGTGGAGTACGATGATGGCGGTATTCTTTGGAACGGTAATGTGTATCAGCGCCTAACCTTCAAGCCTCAGGCTGAAGATGCCTCATTTTCACTCTACGAAGTGACCATCGGAAAGGACTTCCATTGGGAACGAAAAGAAACTCAGACTTTCAAGGGATTGCTTCAGTTTATCGTAGATGAAGGTCAGCTATGTGCACTCAATATCCTACCAGTAGAAGCTTATTTGGAAAGTGTTATCTCTTCTGAAATGAAAGCAACTGCCTCACTTGAGTTCTTGAAGGCTCATGCTGTGATTTCACGTAGTTGGCTAATGGCACAGATAGAGAAACGCAAGAAAGCAGAACAAGAGGATCGTGATGCGTTCTTCTCGTATCGGAAGACCGATACAGAGTTAGTGCGATGGTACGACCGTGAGGATCATACACTATACGATGTGTGTGCAGACGATCATTGCCAACGCTATCAGGGTATCACGAAGGCAACCAGTGAACAGGTAAAGCAGGCTATCGAGGCCACTAGAGGCATTGTGTTGTATTATCAAGGCAAGATATGTGATGCACGCTTTTCAAAATGCTGCGGAGGTGTATCGGAGGAATTTGCAACCTGCTGGGAAGATGTTGACAAACCTTATCTAAAATCGGTATATGACGGAGCAGATGAGTCTTCTTTGCCAGATTTGACTACAGAAGATAATGCCAGGAAATGGATTCTGACCTCACCTGACGCGTTCTGTAACGCACAGAGCAAGCGCATATTGTCGCAGATACTCAATAATTACGATCAAGAAACTGATGATTTCTATAGATGGGCGGTACAATATACGACAGAGGAACTCACTCAACTTGTTGCTCACAACCTGAAAGAAGATTTAGGTGAGGTGCTTGACCTCATTCCGCTCGCAAGAGGAAAGTCGGGACGTATCTACAGACTTCAGATTGTAGGAACAAAGAAGAGTTTTGTTATTGGTAAAGAACTTGAAATACGTCGGGTGCTATCCCATTCTCACCTTTTCTCCTCTGCCTTTGTAGTCGATAAGCACTACAACCGTTTTGTTTTACATGGAGCAGGGTGGGGACATGGAGTAGGACTTTGTCAAATAGGTGCTGCAGTGATGGGCGAACAAGGATATAACTACAAACAGATATTGCAGCATTATTATCCAGGTTCGTATCTTGCTAGTGCATTGTTGAATGAATAATTAGAGTTTTTTGAATAAAAAATATGATGAAGCATTTTTTCGTAAAACCTTGGGCGTGGGTCCCAACACTTTATTTGGGAGAATCGCTCCCGTTTTCAGCAGTCATGCTGCTATCCGTTATCATGTTTAAGGATTTTGGGTTGAGTGACGGTCAGATAACTGTCTATACAGGTTGGCTGGGATTACCTTGGGTCATCAAGCCTCTTTGGAGTCCTTTCATCGACAACTTTAAGACCAAACGTTGGTGGATTTTGACAATGCAGTTCGTGATGGGTATCGCTTTAGCAATAGTTGCCTTTACTATCCCTACAGCATATTGGTTGCAGTGTTCTTTGGCACTCTTTATGTTAATTGCATTTGCGAGCGCCACCCATGATGTGTCGGCAGATGGGTTCTATATCATCGGATTGGATAATCACGACCAAGAGCTCTTTGTAGGAGTACGTAATACGTTTTATCGCATAGGAATGATGCTAGGTCAAGGGGGAATGGTTACCCTTCAAGCTGTAATTGCGCTTGCTTTGACAAGTGGTGGTGATAAGGACTCTTATCAGAATAGTATAGCATGGGCTATCGTTTTTGTTGTGATGGCACTTTTTATTGTATTGCTGGGCCTGTTCCATAGTTTTGCTCTCCCACCAGTGGAACAGCCGCTTCATGACAAGTTTGTGATTAAGACTCAATTAATAGAGTTCTGGAACACCATTAAGGTTTTCTGTCATAAACCTCATATTATCACAGCTTTGCTGTTTATTCTTTTATTCCGATTGCCAGAAGGACTGCTTACAAAGATTGTTCCGTTGTTCCTTACACGTAGTATTGCAGAAGGCGGCCTTGAGATGGATAAAGTGGACTTTGGATTGATATATGGGACACTGGGCGTTATAGGTCTATTGCTAGGCGGTATTCTTGGTGGATGGGCCATCTCAAAATGGGGATTGAAAAAATGTTTGTGGCCATTGGTTCTATGCATCACCCTTCCAGATATTGTATATGTTTATCTTAGTTATGTCTTCACAGACAATATATGGGTGATTGGATCTTGTGTCTGCATCGAACAATTAGGATACGGACTTGGATTTGCTGCCTATACGCTCTATCTTGTTCACTTCTCGCGAGGTGAACGTAGTACGGCTGTGTTCGCTATATGTACGGCAGGTCAGTACCTAGGCGGTGTGATGCTTCCCGGTATGGTGTCAGGACTCATATCTGAAAATGTTGGCTATCAGACATTCTTCCTCATCGTGATGGCGTTCTGTCTAGTCACATTTACCGTCACAGCCTTAGTGAAAGTGAAAGATGATGAATAGAAAGTAAATGGAATTAGCGAAGAGTTTTACGCTTTTCCAACAACTTTTTGTTATATACCTTCTCGACTTGAACCACTTCTTTTGAGGTCATGATCTGATTCTGTTGAACTGGGTCAAGACCTTTAAGTGATTTGTTGATATCGCCAATTAGAATCTGAGACGCAGCTTTCAATGAATTCTGCGACTTGGCGTTATCAACTCGTTCGATTGCATCGTTGAAACTCTGAACTACTTTTTCCTGAGGAGTAGACGGGCCACAAGCCGTCAGCATCAATGCCAGCCCTATGGTGGCGCAGCATGAAATGAGGTGTCTTGTTGTCTTCATAAACAGTTGTTATTAAGTAAGGTTGTTTATATTGTTTTATTGTAGTTACATCTGTGGGTGCAAATTTAATGAGAAAAAAGTGTATTTGCAAGTAAAAAAGCAAAAAAGTTGCAAAAAAAGTTAAATTTGTTGATTTCGCTCCTGAAAAATGCAGCGTATAGCGACAAGGTGCTATGTTTACAAGACAACACAATCTCCACCTATGACCCTTTTTTACCCCCACTATCTTAGAGTTGGAGCTTTATAGTGACTACTCCCCTCTATAGAGGGAGGGGCGCAATACCTTATAATATTCTTTCAGATAGGGTTGACACCCTATCCTTTGTTCTGTCACCCCTACGGGGTTCGTTAACCTCCTAGTGTGTGTTGTGCCAGTATGTCAAAGAACGCTTGTTTTGTGGTGGAGGAGCTTTGATCTGAATCATAATTGTTGTTTCTTTCGATGAATTGTTGTTAATAAAAATGGTTAGTTACACAAGGGGCTGGAGAGTCACGTTTCAGTTCTTCCTTCTTACCTCAGCCTTCTTCCTTCAGCCCTCAGCCTTCAGCCTTCTTCTCTCTGGGTACAGCTTCTCCGTGCCGGCTTCGTTGTTGCCTTCACCATTGATTTTGCCCTCCAAAATGAGTCTCGCTCGACCCCTTTTATATTTTCCCTTAAGGGGAATTTTTGTTACCCCTAGGGGCTGCAAATTTTTTCGTTCGTGAGCGATGTTTTGCCCGTCCCTTGTTTTTGGCCACTTTTCCCCTGAAAAAGTTGGCTTTTCACCCAAAATCACCCATTTCAAACAATGAAATTAATCACATTTTGTTTGGTAGTTTCGTGGAAATGTGGTATATTTGCACCCAGAAAGGCTGCAACCTCGGCTGTGTCTCGGCATAGCTCAATCGAGCTTGGCTCTGCACTCAACTTGCACGAGGTTTGTCGCTTGAAAATAACTAAAACTTACATGAAACAATCGACCACATACCCAGAATCTTCCCCACATGTACATAGAGTACCGCTGACAAGGGTGGACCTTTATCAAGTGGGTTGGAGGTAATGGTCAACTTATTGAACAACTGGATGCGCAGCTACCAGCTGACTTTGATAATTGGGAAGATGTGATATACATCTTATATAAATAAAAAAGGGGAAGCTGAATGGCTTTCCCCTTATTTGCTTGTTGTGTAAGACAATTAAAGTCCGAGAGATTTCTTGACATCTTCTGCAGCCTTGTTGACAGCATCGTTAGCCTTTTGCTTCTGAGCATCAATGGCTTCATTGGCTTTCTGCTTCTGTGTCTCAATGGCCTCGTTAGCTTTATTCTCAGCGTCTTGCTTAGCGGCTTCAGCAGCAGACTTAGCTGCGTCAACAGTTTCGTTTGCCTTGTCTGTAACAGCGTTGACTACACCTTCTGCAGCTTGTGTTGCGTTCTCTGCTACATCTACAGGAAGTGTTGCAACCTTCTGAACGAGGTCGGCGATTGATGTTTCAGCAGACTCTGCAACAGTGGAACTGATGGTCGCTACCTGTTCTTTATTGGTCTCCAGAAAATCCTGAAGAGACTGTAAATACTTTTGTGCTACAGCACCGTTGCCTGCATTAATCAGAGCTTGGATACGTGCTTTGAATGCTTCGATAGAACTTTGTAGTGCATTTGCATCTTTTGCTTCAACATCGGCAGAAATCTCACCAAGGAGTTCGTTGAGGTCTTCATCTACGATTGCATCTACATCTGTTGTTGAGGTGGTGTCTTGATCTGTGTTGGTAGATGTGTTACCATTGCATGCACAGAACGTTGCAGCGACAGCAAATGCAACAGCTACCATAACGAAAATTTTCTTCATAATGCTTTTTGTTTTAAGGGTTAATGATTCGTGCGTTTCTCATAAACGCCGATGCAAAAATAGTGTTTTTCTATAGTATAACAAACAAAAACTAATTCTTTTTTGAAAAAAAGTGTTGTAGAATCACATATTTTTACTATTTTTGCATGTGAATCTGTAATTTATGATGAGAGTATTACGAATAAATAGATGGTTGAATATTGTGGCGGTCGTGCTGATGGCTGTTGTCCTCGGAGGATGTGAAAACGACAGAAAGTATGTGGGTATCATGCACAGCATTGTGGTATTTCACTCATGGTCAGATGACGGAGAGGATGGAGAAGCGTTTTCGGAGGCTTTGGATGAGGCGCTTTTGTACTATAACATGTATGCGGACGTCCACCATATTTATTTGGATATGCTCCGTCATACTCCAGATGACATTGATAAGGACTTTTGGGCTTCGTATGCTGACTCATTGAAGGTTTGGAATCCTGAACTTATACTGATTAATGATGACCCTGCGCTGGAATGGATGTTAAGGGGAAAGCATGATGATGTGTTCAGATCGTTACCAATTGTATTTGCCGGTGTCAATAAACTTGATGTATCTGTGCTACAAGATTATATGAATCTTACGGGATTTGTTGACGGGATAGATGTCGAAAAGGCTTGTGAGATGATTACGAATCTGACCGATGATCATACGATTATCATTGAATTGGACAACAACGAGCACGACCGTTTCCTGCGTGACTTGATTGCTGAGCAGTTGGAAGAGAATCCGATGTTTATTGACAACAGCGACTTCCATTTGGAACTGGGCTCTCCTGAATATCAGGAGGCTATACAAAACAAGACATGTGTGATGATGGTTTCGTGCCAGAATCCTTTGCTGTTTGTAGATTCATCCAAGAAGGAAAAGAGCATCAGGATCATGAAAGACATGATAAAAAATGCACAGGACTATACATTCTTACAGGTCAAGTATGATATATATAGCAATACATTGCAGACTCGTGGCGGAAGGCCGATGTTTACATGTATTCGTGAGCAGTTTAGTAACCCGAATGATCCTCGAATTATTGGTGGTTATTTCACCGATATACATACCCAGGTATTTGAGCAAATTCAATATGCTGCTGCAATTTTAGATGATGGTCAGCAACCTGATGTCATGCCTGTTTCTTTACATTCAAAGCAGTATTTGATTGACCATAATGCGATTGGTAAATTCAATCAAAAGGAACACCGCCATTTGGACATATTGTCAGGACTGAAGGAAATCCTTGTGGAAGGATGGGGTGAAGAGTATAATATTGTCAACACACCATTCTTTTTTAAAAACCGTAGATATTTGATTGCTGGTGTCATTCTGTTCTTGATTGCATTGTTTGTAGTTGGTTCTTACATACTGCGAATTGTCAGCAAACGTTTGAAAGCCTATCGTGAGAAATTGTCAGATCAAATGCAGGGTGCTTTGAATTTCCGCCGTAATATTTTGTCGGATGCTGACTCCGCAGTTTGGAAAGCATCGCAACATACACTTCAGTTTACAAGCGAATTTGCCAAGAAACATGGCATCAAACGCAAAATGAAAATTGCGGATTTTGAGAAACATGTTCATCCCGACTATTTGGAAGAATGGTATAAATTGAAGAATTTCCGTACCGATTTAGGCCGCAGACGAATCCGATTGATGATAGAGTTCCAATCAGGCTCTGGTTGGCATTGGTATGATTTTATATATAATGTGACGACAGAAGCGAGCTTCCGTTGGGAGTTGAACGGACTGATTACCAGCGCTGATGATGTTATGAACCAGAAACAGCAACTGTTGGATGCCGTAAAGGATGCGAAAGAAGTGGAACTGAAAGAAAAATTCCTCACGAATTTCAGACATATCTTGCAAGAACCATTACAGACAGTCTTGAAGAGTGCCCGAAGCATTATCTCGTCTAATGGTCAACTGACAGAAGAGCAACAGAATGCATATGATAGGGATCTTCATCATGGTGCATCTGAGTTGATTACTAACATTGATGCATTAGTTGCTGAGGTTCAACCGATTGTTGAAACTTCCACTTCTGATGCGGAAGAGGAATCTGAGGATGAATAGAAATTTTGAATAATTGAAAGGTTGGAAAATTGAAGAAGACATTATACATATTGCAAAAAGTGATGGTGCTGCTGGGCCTCGTCGGACTTTTGTATGGCTGTAAACCCAGTCGCCCTCTACGAGTGCTGGTAATGCATCAGTATGATGAGAATCTAATTACCTATAATGAATTTGATGATGCCATCATTGAAGAATTAAGGGATTTAGGTTACGAACCTTCCATTGTGGACTATTATCTGAATCTGGAAGATCAAGCGGAATTGGATTGCCATCAGGTTTTGTTGGAAATGCGTGATTCACTTCAGAAGCGACTTTGGACGCCACAGGTGATTCTGGCAGAAGGCGATCGTACAATGTTGCAGTTGCATCTGCCCGCAAATGATTCTGCACTTGCTTGGTGTAAGGATGTACCAATTGTGTATGGCGGTATTCATTTTAAAAATGTTCCAGTCTCTAGCCGACGTAAGAACTCCTATGTCATTTATGACAAGTTAAATATACATCGGAATCTTGATATCATCACTCGACTTACACGAAGCAGAGTTGTCACAGTTGAGTTAGATAATTATCATGAGGACTCGTTGATTTATACTCAGTTCTGTCATCAGGTAAGCTCATCTCCTTATTTAGTACGTATTGACAGCGCAGGATTTGTTCATGGCCGATTGGACCCAGTTATTCATTGTAATGATACGTTGTCAATCTATTTCTATTCCTCTGAGTGGAACGAGGAAAATACTGGTGAGTATTCTTCGTCAGCAGATCGTTCTCAGACCGATTCGTTGATCGCTCCTACATCAATAAATCGACAAGAGATGCTTGACAATATGTATCATAATGCCTGGAAACATCCTGTACTTGTCCCCAAGAAAGATGTATGGTGTGAAGCAATTGCATCGAAGACTTATCGTCCCCAATTCACTACTTGTCCTGAGTTGTTCAAGGATGGCAAGGGCTCATATCTCTGTGGTTACTTCGCCAGTTATCCTTCTATAGCTAAAGATATGGCTAAATTAGCGGTTGGCATTGTTGAAGGAAAAACAATGCCGAAGGAGAGCCTGCATGTGCCGAATGCTTACATGGATTATGTTGCGATGGAAAAGTTGGGCATGAAATATGGAGATTACAAAGACGAGTTTGTCATCGATAATGCTCCTATGGATGTGACCGACCCATTGCTTTTTAGTCTTGTAACCGTCGGGAATATCTTGTGGATACTCCTTCTTATCATAGTAATCACTTTGGTATGGCTGAAGAACCGTAAGGATTCTATCCGTAATTTAATGTCTATGTTGGCAGAGGAGAGGGAGATGAACCAATTGGCAATCGATGCCTCGGGAAACTTTTATATCTCTAGCATAAAAGGTATGGAACGTGTGTTGGACAGTATGGGACCGGATCAGGACCGATGCAAGGAGGATATTGTCCGTTCATTGTCTGAGACGGGTACGCATACTCATTCGTATCGTATCAAGGCAGCGATGGACGAAGAGAAGAATATGGCTTGGTGGAATTTGCGATATCAAGTAAATTACCAAAATTCCGTAGGATTAAATATTGAGGGCTATCTGCTTAATGTGAATGACGATGTGAACTATGCTAACGAAATGCAGCAGATTAAGAAGATTGCAGATGAAACCAAACGGACAGAAGGATTCTTGTGGACGATGGCCCACGAAATACGAACACCTCTTAATTCTATAGTCGGTTTCTGTGATGTGTTTAGGATGATGGGAAATGAGATGAGTGAAACAGAAAAAGAACAGATTGTACAAGGCATAGAATCGAATAATGAGTTGCTTGAAAAGATTGTGGAGGACATGGATGGCTACTCACGTGCAGTTTCAAAAGAGGTAGTTTATGAGAAAGAACCGGTTGATGTTGCTGCTTTGATTGAAGAGGTATATACAGAGAATAAGCTTCGATTTGAGAAACAGGATCTCACGCTCTATTTGGCAAGTGGTCGTAGTGGCGTTTATGTTAAAGCCGATAGAGGAAAACTGAAGGCCGCTTTTATCCAATTGGTCGATAATGCCTTGAAATTTACGAAGAAAGGTAGTGTCTCTGTAGGGTGGGAGTATAATCTAGAAAATGCTAACGTAGAGCTGTTTGTTGAAGATACCGGTGTAGGTATCCACGAGGAAGATCTTCCACTCATTTATGATATGTTCTGGAAGAAAGATACTTTTATTCCAGGTGTTGGTATTGGATTGGCGCTCTCAAAGACTTATGTCGAAGCGATGGGAGGAAAGTTGTCGGTTGTGAGCGAATACGGAGTCGGAAGCCGTTTTGTTATTATCCTTAAAGTGATGGAATCAGCATGAAATTGATAAAGTACATATCATTCATTATAGCCACAACTCTTCTAATAATGGGTTGTGGGAAGGGCTCAGGCGATGGCGCTCATGATTATCGTGTTCTTGTGATTCATTCGAATGACAGTATCGGAGAGGACGGCGCTCCCTATCAGCAGTATATGGCTGAACGTTTCAAGGATGAGGGGATTGATGCTGAAATCCAACATTATTATGCCGATCTAATTCATACTCCTAGGCAAAATGTTGTAGAAAATGGCTTGGTTGATTTAGTAAATTTCAAGAGATTCAATCCAGACTTGATTATTATGGATGGTGAAGAAATGTTGAATATGTTCATCCATGATATCAGTTATATCTCTTCAGAGGTCGAGTCTCTTAAACAATCACTCATCAAGGACAGACCAATTGTGTTTGGAGGTGTTAATTATGTGAATCGTGATGTATTGTCGGGTCACCAGAATATCACAGGGTTTATTGACCAGATAGACCTTAAACGCAATTTGGAAGTTGTAAATAAAATTACAGGTAGTAGTAATGTCTTGATAGAGCTAGACCATTTTGAGAACGATACGATGTTACAGCGTGATTTGAAACGCCAAATACAGGATAGCCGATTTGTAGACAACTCTGACTTCCATGTACGAAGTTTGGACGCTCAGTCATTAGCAAAAGAATATCCAGGTAAAATTGTGGTCAGTTTTATATCTTCAGCAGAGCCGGAAACCAATACCTACTATGATGAGAATGATTCGTCGCTTATGACTTTTGGTAAGGATAATGCGTTGTTGAGAGGATTTTTGCGTACCTTGAAAGGTAATTGGTTGTTGCAGGTTAAAAATGACATCTTCAGTAATAGTTTCCTGCGCCATTCAGAACAGCCTCAATTTACAGCTATTCGCGCAAAATTCAATAATCCAGAAGAAGTTCGATTGCTATGTGGCTACTTCTCGTCAATGGAAACCCAATTGGATGATGTTGTTGGTTATGCTGCTAAAATTCTGCAAGGAGCTAGTCCTCAGAGCCTTCCTGTTATGATTCATCAGTCAGACTATTACATGGATTATAATGCCATGAGCAAATGGACAATTTCACCATTGGATTATGATGACTATAAGGATAGTTTTACAATCGTCAATGCGCCATTTAAGGTGCGTCATCCTTTCCTCTTTTGGCTCTATGTCTTTATTCTGGCATCTTTGGTTGTAGGACTTCTTTGCTATCTAGGATATTATGCGCTAAACTATAAATCGAGTAATGAACGAATAATGACAACGATTATGCGGCGTGAGAAGATCCGCCGTCTGATGTTGATTCATTCTCAAAACCTTATCTATTGGTTCATTGATAGTGGCTACATCCGCCTGCAGAAGGGCTTTTCAGATAAATACGGACTTCCTCAAGAGATGCCTCTTGAAGATTTTGGGAAGTTAGTAATGAAAGAAAGTATTTATTCTTGGAAACTGATTACAGAATATGGTGATGCGACCGGATCAAACAAAGTGAGGATTCATCTGCAGCTGACTCCTGAGGAGGCACATTGGATAGAATTCCGCTTTAATTCCACTCATGAGTCAAGCCGTAAGCGTAATTTGATGGGAACGGCAGTCATCTGTGACGAAGAAGTGGCAGAAGAAAGAAATATTGATCGCCTGAACACCATCGCCAATGAGAGTGCTTTGCGTCAGTCGTTCCTCAGCAATATGAGCCAGAATATCCGCAATCCATTAAATGGTGTGCTGGGCTTTTCACAGCTGATTTCTGCTGATGATATGCAATTTAGTAAAGAAGAATTGCAAGACTTTAATCAACAACTGAAGGAAAATGCCCATGAGATTATTCAGGTGATTGAGAATACTTTGCAAGAGTCTCGTCTTGGAATAGGGGCGGTGAATTTAAATCCACTTGCTACATCGGCTCGTGATTTTATGACAGCCATCTATCAAGCGAACGAACTGATTATGCCGTCAAACCTTCAATTACGTTTGATGTGTGATGCTGAAGATGCTTTAGTGATGATGGCACCAGCTTTCACGCGTACCGTTATCAATGCCTTTATCAATAACGCAATAAAGTATACGGTTACAGGACATATTGAAATTGGATATACGGTATTGGATGGCAAGGATTTGGTAAAATTCTATTGCAAGGATACAGGAATAGGACTCAGTGAAGAGAACCTTCAGCGTGTCTTCGACCAACACTTCAAAGTGTTTGATTATGAGAAGGGGGCAGGACAAGGACTCCCAATTGCCAAGACTATTATTGAAAAGGAAGACGGGGAAATCGGAGCAGAAAGCAAAGAGGGTGTTGGAAGTACGTTCTGGTTTACGTTGAAGAAAGTAGATGCCAATATTGTTGAACAACTGGAAGAGCATGCAAAAATGCAATTGTAACGAATGAGAAGAAAGGTGATAAATATGATGGCCATCATCCTCTCTGTGTTGTTGTTGGGGGGAGTTTTGGCATGTACGAGTGAGGCTATTCAGCATAAGAATGTCCTTATTGTCTTGAGCTATGATAGTCAGCATAGTCAGTATGCCGATTTTATCAAGGAAGTTCAGGAGACAATTGAACTCAGTGGCTATGTTACGGATTGTAAGGTGTTATATATGGATCTTGAATACGCTCCAGATGCAGCCTTTACGTCATTACACCAAATGAACGATTCGCTGAATAAGATTGGATGGATACCTAATATCATTATAACAGATGACGACCGATCTTCACACATACTTCTCGCTGATACTTCTGATAAGGTTTTGAATGTGAAGAGAACCCCGATTGTTCTTGGTTCTATTTATTACCCGGAATTGATGCATCTGGAAGGTACCACCAACGTATGTATGTGGACGAACAAAATAGACTATTACGAAAATATCAAACTTGCATGTGAGTTGTCAAAAAGCAACCATTTGCAAATCGAACTTGATAACTATGTCTATGACGCATTGATTCGACGTGAGTTGAATGCTGTTATCAGCCGTCCGCCATTTGTCAAGAATTTTGATGTGGAGTTGGGCGTCATCAATGACCAGAAACTATCTGAGAGATATAAAGATAGTATTGTTATCTCCACACTGAGAATGGATTATGGGTTGTATGACATAAAGAATCCAAGTGATAGTGTTTTGAAACGTAGGGAGAAGACCCGTACATTCCTTAAACAGTCAAGTAGGTATCCTACTCTTATCGTAAAGAAAGACCTTTATTGTGACGCGATTGCAAATAAGTCAAACCGTCCTCAGTACACAGCAATCACATCCGATTTTGCAGATGGTATGGGTAGTTATCTTGCTGGATACTTTGCGAACTACAGCACTATTGCGCATGATTGTGGATTTGCTGCGGCACGTATTTTCAATGGGGCAAATCCTGCAAGCATTAGTGGACAGGCCCATAAAAAATATTTCTGGATGGACTATGATGCGATGCAGAAATTGGGGATGGATTATGATGATTATAAGGAAAAATTCCATATCGTAAATGTGCCTTTTGAAATTGAACATCCGACTCTGTATTTGATTATGATTATTGCAGGTGTTTTGTTCTCATTGCTCATCTTATTCGTTTTATGGCTCATCGTGTCAAAAATACGTAAACGTTTGCAAGAAGAGAAACTGACTATGATTGGCCGTTCTCGAAACATTAGCCGATTGTGCTTGAACAGTATAGAGAATATGCCTATTGAGTCGGAGGAAGATGTTGAAAAATACATTTCACTTGCTCATCCTAAAAGCCATAACGAAATCATTGAAGTGCGCAATAGCCTTAAAACACAAGGATGTTATAGTTTCTTGGTATATTGTGCACCAAAGAACGATGAAAATTATCAATGGTGGGAATTCCGCTATGATGTTACACCTTCAGGTGTCATAGGATTGATTATCAATAAGCAAGAGGCAGTCAAGTTGAAGGAGCGCCTTGATAGCGTTACCAGAACCAGCAAAGAGGCTAGTCGTAAGGAAATGTTCTTTAACAACCTCAGCAAGGAAGTCAAGAAACCGCTGGATGTGATGTGTGGCACATGTGATAAACTAGTCAACGATGAACTGACAAAGACCGAGCGTGAGAAGCTTGTTTCTGAAATACGAGAGAGTAGCGATGCTCTGTCTCAAGGATTGGGTGATGTCCTGTTATTCTCAAAAATTGAATCCGGTCGGCTCCGATATATGATAATAGAGAAAAACGCAGGAGAGTTCATGACGAGTTTCTATAACGAGATGTTGCCAAGAGTTCCATCGCATCTTAAGTGTGTCCTTGTTGAAGGACGTCCGAATGTGTTTGCACAGGCCGATTTTGATAGACTTCGTAATGTGATGATGCAGTTATTGCTTAATGCCATTAAGTTCACGCATGAAGGCTCTATAAAGATGGGATGGCGCTATCAATTGGATACACACGAGTGTGAATTTTTCGTTGAAGATACAGGAATTGGTATTCCTGAAGATTCTAAAGACAGGTTGTTCGACCTCTTCTGGAAGGGCGATGAGACGACGGAAGGAGTTGGTGTAGGACTCAACATCTGTCGAAGTCTGACTGAAGCCATGAAGGGACATATCAGCGTAGGTAGTGTTCTCGGTAAAGGTAGCCGATTCGGTATATGGTTGCCAGCAAGGGCAGAATCACAAGAGCAGACTTCATGGCAATCCCAAGAATCTAAAAACAAACTATAAGGGGGTATCAACAATGATAGAAAACAGCACAAGCCGAAAGTATTTTCGGCTTGTGCTGTAAATGTTCCCAATTGTGTTTGTTTAGCTGACAATAATCTGCTGCGATACTTTGGGTTCCTCACTTGCTTCGAGTTTTGGAAGGGTAATAGTCAATATACCATTCTCAACTTTTGCAGAGATCTTTTTCTTGTCTACATCGTCGGGCAGAATCAAGGTTTGCAGATATTTGCTATACGAGAACTCTCGACGCAAGTAGCGAGTCGTTTTGGCTGTCTTTTCGTCTTCTTGTGATTCGTTCTTCTTTTCCATTTTGATGACAAGATCGTTGTCTTCATTGATTTGGATGTTGAAGTCTTCTTTTGACATGCCAGGAGCAGCTATTTCTACAAAATAGTCCTTGGGGCTTTCTGCTACATTGATAGCAGGTGCTGTTGATTTAGTTTTTGGCAACCAAGCATTATCGATAAAGTCGTTGAAAATCTCTGGTAGCCAATAATTGTTAGTTGTAATCTGTCTCATAATCTATTCTCCTTTTTTTTATTGTTAAACATTAGTTTTCGATTTCACTCTTATAAATGCAAATATGAGTGCCAATTGGAAAAGAATGGGTAAGGGTGTCAAATTGACGGATTTGTATGGCAATTTGTCCGATTCGCTTTTGTAAAACAGGATAATACCCAATTATCAATTACCAATTTCTTATTTTTAAAATAAAAAACGATTGATTGTCAATAAAAAAACCGATGATAATATACATACTTAAGCGTTTTTTTTGTAACTTTGCAGGCTCAAAGGAAGGAACATAATATATAATGTTACGAAAAAGCTTGCATGTAACGTCTCCTTTTCAGTTTGAAGCTGGAGGAGAGTTGTCAGGAATAGATATAACTTATCATGTATCGGGTGACTACACTCCCGACAAGAAAGTCGTTTGGATATGCCATGCGCTTACTGCTAATTCGGATGCCGAAGAGTGGTGGCCAGACTTGGTCGGAGCATCGAATGTAATCGATACAAATAAGTATTTTGTGTGTTGTGTCAATATGTTAGGCTCATGCTATGGTTCGAGCGGTCCGTCTTCTGTAAACCCTCGTACAGGTAAGCCTTATATGTTGTCCTTTCCTCCTATTACCGTTCGTGATATCATTAATGCTACGATATTGGTACGTAAACATTTGGGTATCTCCACGGTTGATTTGTTGATCGGGGCAAGCATTGGTGGGTTCCAGGCATTAGAATGGAGCATCATGGAACCTAAGGTGATTCGTAATGCTGTATATATTGCTACATGTGCGCGAATGAATGCTTGGTGTGGTGCTACTCTTGCTGCTCAGCGTATGGCACTTGAAGCAGATCCGACATTCCTTGCCGAACGTTCGCTCAAAGGAGGTAAGGAAGGTTTGAAATGTGCAAGGGCTCAAGGACTAATCAGTTATCGCACATATGATAGCTTTGTGCTCACACAGTCTGAACGCGATGTTGATAGTATTTTTCCTGAAAGGGTTGATTCGTATGAGCACTATCAAGGTGAAAAACTCGTGAAGCGTTTCGATGCCTATTCCTATTATAGTGTTGTACGTTCTGCAGAAAGCCATAATGTGGGACGGTTCCGTGGAGGAGTGGAGAAGGCGCTTGGCAGTATTAAGGCTCATACGATGGTGGTCAGCATCAGCACCGATCTTCTTTTCCCTCCGAAGGAAATGGAAGTATGGGCGCACTACATTCCTGATGTGGAGTACCATGAGATTTCATCGCTTTATGGTCATGATGGTTTCCTGTTGGAATGGAAACAGCTAAAAGATTTGATGGTTCCATTCTTGCCTTGATAAATACACCCTTGCCTTGCTGATTGATTCTCGCTAGCCTTGCTGACAGATTCTCCCTTGCCTTGCTGACAGATTATTCCTTGCTTTGCTGAGCTTTCTCTCGTATCTCGCTCCGATTACTCTAAGAGTTTCTGTAACACTTCATCGTTGGCATTATCGGCATAATAGGCGATGAATTCCTTGGGTGACATACCGAAGTATTCGCGGAATACGTTACTGAAATATGGGTGTGATGAGAACCCCATGCGATATGCGACGTCGGAAATGCTGACTTGATTGTTTACCAGCAGGTAGGCGGATTGTTTCAATCGATATGATCTTATGAAGTTGACCGGCGACATTCCATAACGTTCCTTCATCTTTCGATTTAGGTGTACACGACTTACACCGACTTCACTTGCTAGTTCATTCACTCCGAACGTCGAATCATCGATATGGGCTTTGATGGCTTGAATCACTTTTCCGAACATCTTGTCATCTGGGCTATCGATGGTCGTTTCGTTGTAATCGAATCCCACTTCTGTTCTGCGCAAATGGCTCATCATTCGCTCCCTTACGCGCATGCTGTGAGCGACAGCGCCTTGGAGCATGAGCGGATTAAAGGGTTTGTTGATAAAGTGGTCGACATCAAGGTTCAGGCTGTATATCCTTGTTCTGTCGCTACTTTCGCTCGTGAGTATGATGATTGGTAGGTTGTCTGTGTCCGGATTGCTTCTGATACGTTTACACAATTCAATTCCATCGCATATTGGCATGCGTATATCGGTTACGACGGCATCGGGGCGTTGCGTTAGGATTTGCTGCCAAGCGCTATTGCCGTCAAATGCCATCATGATATGATAACGTTCCTTTAAGATATCTCTCACGTATTCGCATAAGCTTGTATCGTCATCTACTATCAGGACTGTTCGTATTTTCTTTTCGCCCGATTCGTCTTCGGCTTCATCTGTTTCTGCGTTAAACGTGTCCGATTCTACTAAGGCTGTCACTTCGTCCATTGATGGTTCTGACTTTTCTGCATCATCTCTTGTTTCCAGCTCGTCCTTGCTTAGATGTGTGCGTCCCAAGGGGAATTGCATGATGAATTCCACTCCATCAGGGTCAACGTTATCCGCAGAGATTGTTCCGTGATGTAGGTTCACAAGTTCTGTTGCCAGATTCAGTCCGATACCTGAGCCTCCTGGGTTTAGTTCCTGATTTTGCGTTTGGTAAAAGCGCTCGAAGATGTGTGGCAGGTCCTTTGGGTCGATTGACGAACCGCTGTTATAGACTCGGATTTCAAACCAGTCTTTCGAATTCTTTATGATGTTGCGCGTCCTCACGATGACTCGTCCTCCCTCTGGCGTGAACTTGAAGGCATTCGATAATAGGTTGGTCAGAATCTTCTCAAAGTGAACCTTGTCAAGCCATATATTGACGTTGTTGTTTGCGTGTTCAATCACAAACGAGATTCGTTTTGATACCGCATATCCTGAGAAGGTCTTGAATATTTCATCGGAGTAGGCTGCGAAATTGACTTCCGAGAAGTGCAGCTCGAATTGGCCGCTATCTATCTTTCGGATGTCCGTCACTTGTTTTACGATACGCAACAATCGCTCACAGTTCATGTTCATCACCTTATACATGCTTTGTTTCCGCTCTTCATTGTTCTTCTGCTTTTTCTCCTGAGGTTCTATTTCTCCGGTTTCGCTCATGAGTTGTCGCAGCGGCGACATAATCATCGTGAGTGGCGACTTCATCTCGTGTGCGATGCTGGCAAACATCCTGAGTTTTGCCTCTTTTATCTGTTCGTTGTGTCTTACCTGAGAAAGGAGTGTGCGCTGTTTGGCTCGCACCTTATATGTATTATATAGATAGTATCCAATCAGTCCGGCGATGGCAATATAGCAGAGCCACGCCCACCAAGTGGCGTACCAAGGGTAGCCCACGTGGACGGTTAATGTTTTCTCGACCATCGTGTTCTCATTATTCTCATAGTATGCGCGAATAATCAGCTTGTAGGTGCCTGATGGCAGGCTCGAATAGTATGCCTCGTGATTGGCTGGTACGACATGCCAGTTTTTGTCGTATCCTTCCAGTTTGTAGTTGTAGAATATGCGGTTAGGCGACGAGTAATTCGGCACGCTGAATCGGAATGCCAATGTGTTTTGGTCGTAGGGGACATCTAGCTTCGTTGCATACAAAAGTGATTGGTCCAATACGTTGTCGTCGCTTCCATCTTCATAGTAGCGTTCGTACCCGTTTATTTTGAGGCTGGTTAGAATGAGGGCGTTTTTCAGCTGCCTTTGTTGCTTGAGGTTTAGGGCATTGAATCCTATCACTCCGTTGTCTGCGCCGTAATATATCATGTGTGAGGGTGTCTGGCAGGATGCGGCTCTGTGGAAATCGCCCAGGTAGTAGCCGCCGAACGATGTGTAGGTGTGCGACATCTCCGTCTTCTTGTCGATGCGTACGATTTCGTTCGATGTTGCTATCCAGATGTCGGCATCGGTTATTTCTATTGACATCACGTTGCGGTCGGGCAGTATGAGTACCGCTTTTCCTTTGATTCGGTCGAATTTATAGAGTCCCTCGTTGGTTCCTATGTACACATTGCGTCCGTCAGAGGCGAAACATTGCGCAGCCATGTTGTCTTTCTCTTCGAACTCGATGGCTTTCAGCAGGAGGGTGGAAGGATTGAAGAAGAACGACTCGCTGACCGTTCCGCACCACAATATTCCCATCGCATCACAATAGACGGTCATTGTCCAGACGTTAAAGTCGCCGTATTTCGATAGCGGTGTGATTTCGTGCTTTGTCAAATCCAGAATTTGCACTCCTCCGCCATTTGTGCTGACGTACATTCGGTTTTGGTGGTGGTCGTATGCCATTGACATCACCAACATTTGAGTCATCGGTTGCAGCCAGTCGGGCGTGACGAACCTTCCGTTTTGAAGGCATTGCACTCCGCCTCCGAACAGTCCTACCCACACGATTCCGTCTTTATCCACCTTGATGTCTTGTACCAACGGCGATGCTAATCCTTCGTTGACCAGTTTTGCTTCGCTCAAGTCGGCATTTGGACTCTTCAAGACCCCACATCCGTCTGCTGCTATCCAATAATTCCCTTCGTGGTCAACGGTGATGGCTGTTATGCACGCTACATTGGCCTGCGCCGATGTGGGCGATACGGGTAAGTAGGAGAAATTGTCGCGGCTGTTCGCTATGACCAATATTCCTTTTTGATAGATGCTGATGATTAGGTTTCCCTCTTCGTCTTCGTCGATCGATCTGACTTTCGCATACGTCATGTCGATGTTATGGTCGGCAATGGGGTAGGGCACCATGCTTTCGTGCTCGTCCAATTCCCATAGTCCGTGGCTGTCGGTTCCAAGGAGTATCTTTCCGTTTCTTGTACCGTTGATGCAGAGCACCATGAACTCCGGATGTGTCGTGCCTCGTGGCATCCGGACCTTTTTCTCTGCGTAGTCGTAGATGAGCATGCCGGCCGTTGTGGCTATAATTATGTCGTGCGACTGGGGTTCTTCATAAAAGTCGGTCACGTTGTGATTGTCGAGTATTTCCTTTGCCTCCGGAGTGATTTCCAGCGTCAACTTCTTCATTTGCTTCAAGTCCACGCAGAATAGGTTTTGATTCATGCAGCTTCCCCAAAGGCAATTGTCGCTTGTGATGGTGACATCATGGCTGAACATCATCGTCCCTATGATTGACGTGAGTTTTTCTGTCAGTTCCTTGTCAACCGTCTTCTTTGCCATGTCGAATACAAACATTCCGAATCCGGAAGTGGTGATGAGCGCGTAATCCTCCTTCGGATAGCGTATCATGCGGTGCAGCGGCAGGCCATGTTCGGTTTCCTCGTCCGAAATGTCGATATTTTCCACGCGATTGGTGCGGAGGTCGAACAGCTTCAAGCCTCTGCTCGTCACCAACCAGTATTTGTCGTCCTCATATTCCATCACGTTGAGGAACACAGCGGTCGAAAGCTCCTTCTTGTTCACAAGCACATTCCTGAAAGACGTACCATCGAACACCTGAAGCGTAGCGACACCTGCCACCCAGGCAAGTCCCTTCGAATCGACGTGGGCGGTATAGAGCGCACTCGATTCTAGTCCGTTTTGAGTGGTATATAACCTTGCATATTGTGCCTTGCACAACGAAATCATCGCCAGCAATCCTACAATAAAGGCAATACGTATAGTTTTCATAAGCGGAAATCCTTTAGACGTTGCAAAGATATGAAAAATCTTTTGTTTTTGCATCCCTTTTGCTGCTGAAAAGCGCAAACTGTTTGTGGAAAGTGCCTTTTCATCGTAAAAATGTCCCAAGTCGATTGGTAAATGACATTTATTTTGTAATTTTGCAGGCAAAAACCGTCACGCAGTATGTTAGGCACAATCGTAAACACATCGACCATCGTCCTCGGCAGTTTGATAGGGGCGACACTGAAGCGAGGCATCAAACAGCAGTATCAACAAGTGGTGTTTGTGGCGCTCGGCCTTTGTTCCGTCGCCTTGGGACTGAACGCATTCTTGCGTTTCATGCCCCAGAGTCATTATCCCGTGCTGTTCATCCTCTCGATGGCCATCGGTGGGTTAATCGGTGTGGGCTTGCAGCTGACCGAACGGTTCGAGCGATTGGTCAATCGCAAGCGCACGACATCGGACGACAGCGCTCCTAAGCTGTCCGAGGGATTATCGACCGGCATCCTGCTCTATTGCATCGGCACCTTCTCCATGTTGGGGCCGGTCAACAGCGCCTTGCTTGGCGACAACACCTATCTCTATACGAATGCCACGCTCGACTTCGTCACGTCGATGGTTCTTTCTGCCACCTACGGCTATGGCATGGTCCTCGCAGCCCCAGTGCTGTTCTGCTGGCAAAGCGCATTCTATCTAACGGCAAAGTTTTCGGCTGCTGCCATCAGCGACGACCTCATTACCGAGCTGTCTTTGGTCGGCGGACTGCTGATTCTCGCAAGCGGACTCACTATTCTCAAGGTGAAAGACTGCAAGACGCTCAATCTACTGCCAGCCCTCTTCATTCCCGTCGTCTTCTTCATCTTCCGAGCCGTTTTCCTCAAAATCATCTTCTGATTCTCCTTCATTTTTGCATTTTCCCGTTCGCAATCGCTTGACATTAATCTCAAACTCCATGGACTTTCATATCAAAGTCCGTGGACTTCTTAAAGAACCATGCTTGCATATTGACGAAGATACCGCAAAAGCGGAAAGACATCGAGCGGAGTAATGCCGAATAATCCGACTACTCCGACCAACCCCGACAATCTTGGCGGCGGAGCCCAGCGGTGGCGATGAATGTGGCGACGATATGGTAGGCGATGCGGAAGTACCATCGCTGAGGGTATTCGAGATCGACGGTGCGTGTGTGTGCCCGCAGTACGTGGAGGTCGTAAAAGAAGTTGTGAACAATCCACTCCTCGATGATGTTGCGGTCAGTACGTCGCAGGATAGGTCGCTCGGTGCCAGCCTGTTCGCTTCGGATGCGTTGAAGGGTCAGCGCCATGCCGCGGAGGCTGTTTATTTGCCAGCTCTCGTGGATGGAGAGTATGTTGTCTGATATCGTGTAGTTGAGTTTCATCCTGCTTGTTTGGCGGTCTTAGAAGTCGTATTTCAGACCCAGCGTGATGTATTCCTTGAACTGGAAGTAGCCGAGGTTGTCGTCGTAGTATTTCATGGGTCGGTTATCGTCGAATCGCCAGAGTGTATAGACATCGGTGGAGATGTATTTTGAGAATTCGAAGGTGAATACGTTTTCGAGTTCTGCCTCTACGTATTCGAATGACGAGAAGCAGTAGCTGCGGCATCTCCATGAGAGGTTTTTTACGATGGTGAACTTGCAGTTGAACTCGAGTCGCGAACCGAAGTCTTGCTTCCAGCGTCGGTTGACGAACTTGTTGGTTTTGTGGATGTTCTCATTGTGCGAGTTGATGAATCTCATCTTGTAGGAGAGCGGCAGGAGCGCCAGCGAGAGGTTGTTGCCGTTCTTGAGCTTCGGCTTGTAGTCCATACCGATTGACAGTGAGACATCGAGTGGCGAGAGGAAGTCGGAGAACTTCAATCGGTTGTTAGCTCGGTAGCCTGGCATCATCTGGGTCTTTGCTTCGCCCGATATGGTGTAGTTCCAGTTCTTTGTCGCCTTGACACCGAGCTTGGTGTTGAACTGGAGCTTATCGTTGTTCGTGATGAAGGTGTGACAGGTGTCGGATGGCGAAGTGACGAATCCAAGTCGTACGTCGAGACGATTTTCCCACGTAATCTTCTTCGTATCGTTGTAGATGGCCGACAGATTGAGTGTAGCGAGCATCGTTTGGTTGTTGTTACCTCCTTGATACCAGTTCTCGGAGAAGTAATTCTGGGTGAATTTCAGCGAGAAGTTGCCGGCGGTCTTCCAAAAGTTGGGTTTGACCACTTGCAGCCCGATGTCGATGTCGTCTTTATCGATGCGATCCTTTGAATTCGACGAAATGACGCTGCTTATTTCCTTCTTGAGGTCGTCGTTGGTGCGGTTTGACGCCGACTTGTTGGCTTCGAGCAGAGCCTCGTTCTTGAACTGTTCGTCATAGTGACTGACAAGCGACGGCCGACTGGCGTAGATGCGCAGTAGTTGGAGGTTCATGGGTGTAAACGACGTCGAGTCGAGCGACAATGCATTGCGGGTGACGTTAGAATAGTAGGTTGACGGGAAAAACATCTGATAGTAGTAGGGACTGACGTCGTAGTCGATGTTCTCGTCGAGGTTTTTCAGGCTCATGGCCAGTTTTAGCGAATCGATGTATCGCTCAACGATGCGGCTCTGCTGCGCTTGCATCGTGATGGCAAGCAACCATAAGACGGTGATGGGAATGATTCGTTTCATATCTCTTGTTATTTATGTGATTCAATTCAATTTCAGCTCTTGTTTCCTCGATTGATACAGCTGCCAGGAGTTGACGATGTTGTGCCACACGGCATAAAAGCCTCCCGCCAGGGCAGTGACGGGACTCATAAAGGTATATGCCACCCAGATGGCGAAGGCGGTGTTTTTCTGCCCAAGACTCTGCGCGCCTGCAATAGGTTCGCCGTGATGCCGCCCGATGGTTCGGCCCAGATAGAACTGGAGGATGCATGTGGCGATGGATACGACACCGATTCCGATGTAATCGGCCGCGGAATGGTGGCTATGAACGATTGCCTTGGTGGTGATGCCGATGGCAATGGTCAGCGTGACCGCCCAAAGGTAGAACGATATGTAGCTGATGCGAACCATGAAGGCATGGAATTTCGGCAGCATGTAACGCACACCGAATGCCAGGAGCAGCGGAAGCATCAGCAGGGGAAACACTTTACCAATGATGAGCGCAAAAGATGTGAGGAATGAATGGTTGCCACCATTGTGTGTCAGCGAAACGACCGCCGGTATCAACAATGCAGCAATGAGGTTGATGACGCATGTGTAGCTGACCACGCAACTGGTATTTCCGCGAAGCTTGCCGGTAAAGACCGACGCTGCAGTGGCCGTGGGACATATCATGCACAGCATTGCGCTCTCTATGACAATACGGCCGGGGATGTCGGGCTTCAGGATGATGGGAATTGCCAGGATGACGAACGACAGGGCTTGAATCAGCATCAACTTTATCTGCCAGCTGTGAGGCCGCAATTCCTTTGGCTCAACCTTGCAGAACGAAAGGAACAGCATCATGAATATCAGCCCGGGCTGTGCCACACTGATGAAGTCGCTCATGAACTGGTGCGTCGAATCGAGAGCATGTATATTCACATACACAAAATACGACACGACACCTATCACCATAGACAGTGGGAGCGTCCAGTTCTTGATGAAACGGATAACATAATTCATTGCCTTGACTTCTTGATTTCTTCCAATTTGAGCATTTCGTCACGGTATTGAGCCGCCAGGATGAAGTCGAGCTTCTTAGCAGCTTTCTGCATGAGCGTTCGGGTGTGTTCAATCGTTTTGTCGAGCGCCTCGGCATCCATCTTCATGACCACAGGGTCTTCAGCAGCCTTTCGGAAGGTTTCCTCGATATAAGCCTTACCGACATAGTCCACCTGCTTCCCCGCGGCAATGTCATGCTGAGCTTTACGAATCTGCGTGGGCGTGATGCCGTGTTCTTGGTTATAAGCCATCTGCTTTGCGCGTCTGCGATTGGTCTCTTCGATCGTTTTGTGGATGCTGTCGGTCTCTTTGTCGCAATATAGTATCGCTTTCCCGTTGATATTTCGCGCCGCACGTCCGATGGTCTGTGTCAGCGAGCGGTAACTGCGCAGGAATCCCTCCTTGTCGGCATCGAGAATGGCAACGAGCGACACCTCGGGCAAATCGAGGCCTTCACGCAGCAGATTCACGCCTACCAACACATCAATTTCGCCTCTACGCAACTGATTGAGGATGTTCACACGTTCAAACGTATCGACATCGCTATGGATATACGTACTTCTGACGCCATTGTTCAGGAGATACTCCGCCAATTCCTCAGCCATCCTTTTCGAAATCGTTGTCACCAACACTCGCTCCTCGCGTTCCACCCTTAGTTGGATTTCCTCCATCAGATCGTCAATCTGATTCGTGGTCGGGCGCATTTCGATCTCGGGATCGAGCAGGCCTGTCGGACGTATCACTTGTTCGGCAACTACTCCTTCCGACTTCTGCAATTCGTAGTCGGCAGGAGTGGCTGACATATAGATGGTCTGATGCGTCATCGATTCGAACTCGTCGAACGTCAGCGGGCGATTATCGAGCGCCGCAGGCAAACGGTAGCCGTATTCCACCAACGTCTGTTTACGATGACGGTCGCCTCCATACATGGCGCGAATCTGTGGCACAGACTCATGGCTCTCATCGACCACAAGCAGGAAGTCATCGGGAAAGAAATCGAGCAGGCAGTAGGGACGCTCGCCAGCTTTCCTCCCATCAAAATAGCGGGAGTAGTTCTCGATTCCCGAACAATGACCTAACTCACGAATCATCTCCAAGTCGTTCGTTACACGTGTTTCAATTAGGTTTTTCTTCACGGTATCGCCCAAATCTTCGTAGAATTGCATCCGCTCGTGAAGGTCATCCTCAATCTCATGGATGGCTTTAAGCGTCCGCTCCTTCGTAGTAGTGAACAGATTGGCAGGATATATCTTATACTCCCCAAATTTGTCGAGCACATATCCTTGGTCAGGATCGACCTCTTCGATGCTCTCTATCTCATCCCACGCAAACCGAATGCGCAGGTTTCTGTCGTCATAGGCTAAAGCCACATTTACTGTCTCACCCTTCACGCTGAAAAAGCCACGTTTGAGTTCAATGTCGTTGCGGGTGTACATGCTGTCAACCAGCCTGCGTAACAAAACGTTGATGTCGAGCATCTGTCCCACCTTGATGGTAATAGTGTTCTCAGCGAAATCTACCGGCGACCCCATGCCATAGATGCACGAAACCGAACTGACAACGATCACGTCTTTTCTGCCCGACAACAATGAGCGCGTCGCAGCGATTCGCAAACGGTCCACTTCCTCGTTGATGGCCAGGTCTTTCTCGATGTAAGTATCGGTAGCTGGCAGATAGGCTTCAGGCTGATAGTAATCATAGTAACTCACATAATATTCCACAGCATTATTGGGGAAGAAACCTTTCATCTCAGTATAGAGCTGATGAGCAAGCGTTTTGTTATGACTGAGAATGAGGGTAGGGCGGTTGATGTTGTTGATGACATTCGCTATAGTGAACGTCTTTCCTGACCCTGTCACACCTAATAGCACTTGGGCGGGCAACCCTTGTTGCACACCTTCAGTCAGTTGTTTGATTGCTTCGGGCTGGTCGCCCGTAGGCTGATACTCCGAGGTCAGTTGAAACATAGATTAGTCCTTGTAGAAGTCCAGATTCTCTGGCATGATGAGGTCGATGCCCACATAATGTAGTAAGTTCTGCTTCATGCGTAGCACCTTGTAGTTGAAGATACTGCGGAAGCAGTTACGTCCTTGATGCTGCGGATGCTGTCCCACGAGGAAGTCAACATATCCGTCGCGCATACATTGGATGTTCGAGTCGATTGCATCGTAGCCCAGTAGCGTGATATGTGGATGCTTGGGCATCTCTTCCTTCAAGAAGTTTCCGATGACATGTATGGATGAGTTGAAAGAGAGTCCGTATCTCAGGTCTTTGTTTTCAGTAAAGAACTTACGGAGCGAATCCTTCATGCCTTCCTTGTCATAAACATAGAGGTTCAGATCGACGATTTCCGTTTTCGGGCTATGCTCAGCCACATAGTCACGGAATCCCTTTTCACGTTCCAACTGCTGACGGCTGGCTACACGTCCTTCACCTAGCATCTTGAACAGGGCTATTTTCTTTGCGTTCCCTGCCGCCATCAAGATGATACGTGCAGAGAAGGCTCCACTGCTTCGAGCATCCTGACCGTAGAAGGTAACGGGATTGAGGTCGGGCCAATAGGAGTCGAGGAGAGAGTAGGGGATTTCCTTCTGCTCCAACTTCTCCGTAAACTTAATCATCGCATGGTGGTTGAAGATAGGACCTATCACTACCGCACAAGGATTATAGGCAAGGAGTTGACGGCATTGGAGGTCGAACGAGTCGTCGTTGAACGGGTCGTAGCTGAATATCTTCAGCGACATCTTGAAGTCGTTATAGCGTGATGCGCTCTCCCGCAGGCCTAACTCTACACGTGCCCAGTAGCTGTCTTCTTCGTGCATAGGCAAGATGGCTGCAAAGTTATAGGTCTTGTTGCTTGCCAAAGCACTTGCATAATGGTTGGGGATGTAGTTAATTTCCTCCAATACTTTCTCCACTTTCTCAAGACTGAGTTTCGATACGTTCTGTCGTCCATGCAAAACTCTATCGACGGTTCCCACACTTACTCCTGCCATTTCGGCAATATCCTTGATACGAATCTTTGGCTGTATTTCCATCTTTAACTATACTTTGACTTCGTCCAAAATGTTTTCGTTTCCCTCTTTTACTAACTTGTTTTCAATCTTTCTTCACCGTAAACACGAACTTCGCTCCAGGCGAATAGCTTGTGTCGAGCACGATGTCGCCACCCAGTCGTCGAGCTATTGAGCGTGCGATGGTAAGTCCGATACCTGTACCGTCGTAATAGTCGTCCAACTGCACGAACTCGTCGAAGATATGTTCCGACTCCTCTGGCGGAATACCGATTCCTGAGTCGGTTACGATGAAGGCAACCTTATCGTCTTGCGGTACAACTTGCAGCGATGCTTTCTCAATCTTGTTGATTCCTCCTGCTACCTTCACTGCGGCTTCGGCTGGATGGGTGAACTTCATCGCATTGTCGAGCAAGAGCGAGAGTGCACGGGTTGCTTGCTCCAAGTTCGAAGCGAAAGGTTGACCGATGAGGCTATGATCCACATAGATTTGGAAATGCAAGTGAGTTGCGTACTCAATGCCCGATTTCATGATGGCAGCGTCGGCTATTTGTTTTGCCTCCACTTGATCGGTCTTCTCGATGCTCGACTCGTTTGCCACATCCGAGAGTTCCAACATCTTGTTCACCAATCCTGTAATACGCTCCGTGTTCTCCACGATGCCGTTGTTCATCTCCGACATCTCTTCCTCACTGAATGTCATACCAGGCATCGTAATGACCTGTGAGAAACCGCAAACGGCATTGAGCGGTGTGCGGATTTCATGTGATATCTGCATGATGAAGTTTGTCTTCATCTTTGAAGCTTCCTCAGCCTTCTCACGAGCTATGGTCAGGTCTTTGTTCTTTTCCTCCAGCTCGCTGTTGGCGTGTTCCAGTTTCGTGTTGGCATCTTGCAGCTGATTCTCATGCTGACGGCGTTTGAATACATAGATAGAGAAGAAAACGAGCAATAGCGTGATGACCACACCGAGCGATATCAATCGCTGGTTGGAGAGGTCGGCCTCGCTCTCTGCTATCCTTGCTTTCTGATTCGCAATCTCTGTCTCCTTCTGTTCAATGCCGTAGATGGTTGCCAATTCGGCCGCTTCGTCCGATTTATTGTGATAGATAGCGCTATCGAGTACATCACACATATCGACAGCTAAGGCAACCACACTGTCGCGTCGGCCTGCCTCTGCATTGGCTTTCAGCTTAGGAATCATGTAATTGTGGATGTTGTCCAGAGTCATTTCAGTTCCCTGCTCGCTCAGAACCTCATCCAGTTTGTTGAAGTTCGTAGCAGCCTCAGAGAATCGTTTGGCATGCATCAGGTACGAATTTGCAGCAATCCTACCTTGAGCCGTACCACCATATTCAGTGTTGAGGAAATCCTCGTATGCTTTTGAAGCTAGCTCCGGTTGGTTCAATCCCTGCAATAGCCTTGCCTTGTAGAGGAAGGCATCAGCATTATTCCTGTCGAGGATGGGAAGTTCTGCGGGGTCATGCTCTCCAAGCATCAGTAAATCTTTCAATGTATCAACTCGTGCCACCCACGGCACAGCTTCCTCGTATGCTTCAGCATTCAGCAAATTCCTTACGATATCTTCCACACTCGTCAATGCATCGTTTGTGGTGCGGGAAGTCGAATCAGCATTTACAAGTTCTTTAAAGTAATTGTACGATTCTTCATAGCTCTCCATTGCTTGTTTCTTCTGATTGGTGTTCAGCTGGCAAGTTCCGATTGTCGATAGCAGGATAGCTTTGTCCTTAACATTCTCCTTAGCCGAATCGGGTAACGACTGCCAAGCCGGCAAAGCCACTTTCAACGCACCTTCATAGGCACCTCGACGCACCAACAGTTCCGACAGACGACGAGCCGATTTGATGTAACTCAGCTTGTCCGCATCATTCGTGATTTTGGCATTCACAACTCTCTGGTAGTAAAACTCTGCCGAACGTGATTGACCTAAATAGTTGTAAGCCACACCACGCCAGCGGTTAGCATTCACCTCCGAGATGGCACCAACGTTGAAGAAACTGTCAACCAACGTCAACACTCTCTCATAGTCGAGCGCATAACCCGCAGCAAAGAGCACGCTGTCTGCATGACTGTATGAAACACTATCTCTTGGTGCCTGTTTCATTCTTACAGGAGGTGGTGAAGAACTTTCCTTGCAAGAAAGCAACAGCATCACGGTAAACATCATAATCGCACCAAACTGTACAAGTCGCTTATTGTTCATGACCTAAATCCTTTTCTTATAATTTTGCATGCAAATATACTAAAAATATTTATTCCACACCAAATCCTAACTCTCTTTTTTGTCTTAACAAGCAGATTATTGAGACAAAAACCTCTTTTTGTGTCCACATGATGAATGTTTTGTTCTCACAAGTGTAATTATTTGTTTCCTCCAAGGGAAAATATTGTTCCCCCTAAGGGGAATTTTTGTTACCCCTAGGGGCTGCAAATTTTTCCTTTGGAATCAGTATGTTTTTAAATCCGAAAATTGTAATTAAAAAAAGCGAAAGAAAATACAAAATATAACAGAACATGAGGAAAGTCCTCATGTCTCTATTTGGAATAAAGAAAGAAAAAAATCTTCAAGAAGTCAGTCTCAAATAGTTAGCCATTAATACAGTGAAATCCTATTCTGCCTCAATTGAAGTCAACATATCCAATGATTCAAGGGTATCGCCTGTGAAGATTGTATAGGTGTCACCTTTCTTTAAAGCAGGAGATGAATATACGATGGTTTGAGTGGCATATGCGGGAGTCTCTAGTAGGGCAAGTTCCTGACCTTCTGCATCGAGTATCTGAACATAGCGTTTCACACCTTTAATCTTATCAAGACGGAAGAAGGCTTGAGGCGAC